>Ga0268262_10002819_pt1 | contig 19604 bp, 22 predicted proteins | sample TergutNc150P3_FD_190354 | JGI IMG/M metagenome (GOLD analysis project Ga0268262, IMG submission 190354) | Nasutitermes corniger P3 segment gut microbial community from laboratory colony in Florida, USA - Nc150 P3 (SPAdes) (version 2) | ecosystem: Host-associated > Arthropoda: Insects >...
AAAACCCCGCCATCCACAACGTCATCGGCGACGTGAAAGGCAAACGCGCCCTGATTTTCGACGACGAAATAGCCACCGGAGGATCGATTCTGGAGGTGGTCAAAGCCCTTGAAAGCCTCGGCGTGACGGAAATATCCGCCTGCTGCGTCCACGCCGTGCTCTCCGCCAACGCCCCGGAGAGGCTGAAGAACTCGTCGCTGAACCAGTTCGTCGTAACCGACTCGGTATTCATCCCGGAGGCGAAGAAGTTCGACCGCATGACGGTAATATCGGTCGCAAAAATGTTCGCCGACGCAATCAAGTACACCTACGAGGGAAAGTCTATCAGCGCGCTTTATGACGGGTACTGATGCCGAAACGCCGCCCGAATGGGGAAATCAAAAACGAGCATATTCAAAATATTATTTTTCAAGGAGGCATATCTTGAGAACAAACATTGTATTAGACGATGAACTGATCGACGAGGCCTTCTCATGCTCACAAACAATACACACCAAAAAAGTGTTGATAGAAACGGCGCTTAGGGAGTACGTAGACAACAGAAAACGCCGGAATCTCAATGATTTGGTGGGAAAAGTCAAGTTCCGCGACGATTATGACTACAAGAGCATGAGGAATGGGAGATAACCCATAATGGTACTCGTAGATACTTCCGTTTGCTATTATTTGAACGGATTCACAATCGTCAGCGTCTTTTCCACAACCAAGCTATCTTGCATATCGGCGGAATATAGAATGCCGCAACCGGCCTCTAACGCCGATGCCACAATTATCCCGTCGAATATCTGAAAATCGTATTTTTTAATCAAATATTGCGCCCGCTCTATCGTGGAAAAGACGATAGGTTGAATTGTACACAGCTTTAACCATTTGGCGCACATTTCTATCAACTCGCTCTTCTCAATCTTGAAGAACCGTTGCATGACATTTATATATTCGGATATAACCTGCGGGGAGATCACGGGGTTTTCCCTGAAAAATTTTTCCGAAATCAACCTTTTGGGGTTGCCGTCTAAGCCGTGATTATATATCAGGATGTTGGTGTCCAAAGCGATTTTATTCATAATTATTAGCCTCGCTTCGATCAAATTTAAAGTTTGTAAGGTCGAAGCGGTGCCCGTCAAAAATGGCGGATATGGCCGAGCCGCCGCACTCCTCGCCGCTTGCTTTGGCCGACACAGGCGTCAATACCACCCTGTCCGCCTCCTTTTCTACCTTTATCTGCTCGGCATCAATAAATGAAAATATCGTTTCCAGCAACGCGTTACGGCCAATTACCAGTGCTTCCATAAATCCTCCGCTTTAAGATGGGGTACTGTGTACTGTTGACGTTTACTCTTAATACGTAAGATAATATTTGGGGACGGGCAAAGTCAAATAAAAATTAGGGGCTGGACTGACCGAATACCGACCGACCCGCCGACCCCCGCCGACCCACACACGGCAATGGGACGGCGGGGATGATGGGAGATGGTCAATCGTCCTTTACGCAACGGACAGAGAAGCCGACGATATCGTCAACGTTACCGTCGCAGCTTCTGATGAGGTTCTCCACGAATCCGTAGTTGTAGTACATTCTTCGGAAGAAACCGTACTCAGCCGTCCACCAATTGCCTCCGTAGCCAGCATCGATGAAAACAACTGAGTTCCAGCAGCCGCCGGGCAGAGCCGAAAATCCATAATCGTCAGTACCGTTACAACTAACATCATTGTCATTATCCCAATTCCACCCGTCCTTTGATTTCAACTCAAGCCCCAAACGCCACGGGTCTTCAGCATTGTCAGTCACAGTTATCAATTCTTCCCACTCCTCACGCGACGGCAAATGCCATCCCTTCGGAGAAACTTTATTCGCTGTCTTCCAGTTGTACAGCCTACCGTATTTCTCGCCCATTGATTCATCTTCATCATAACAAAAAGAACCACCCGATTCTGGCTTGTAATTCAGATTCTGCGCCATCCAAACCTTGCCGTCCGGCATTTTCACCGTACGATACGTCTGACCGTCCCGCTCATCGATAAACGTCCCCGAACCGTCAGCGTCGGACCGTTCCCCTATTATTAATTCCGCTTTTTTCATTATTCATCTTCCGTTTTTTGGAATTTAGTTGATGACCAATAATCATATTATCCATTACTTTTGTTTCACATAAATTCCAATTTTTATTTACATATTTCTTTAAGTTATGTCTTTTACTAAATTCTGAGAATTCTTCTTCTATTTGAATAAATTTCTCAAATTGTCCTTCTTCTTTTGACCCTAAAGGAATGGTTGTATGAAAAAACGTACACGTATATTTTCTATCAATTGGAACAACTAATTTTGGGAAATAAAAATGCAAAAACTTTGAGAATGTTACTAGGCTGTATCTATTTTTAGATACAAGTTTTAATTTAGAAAATAATTCACGTAATTCTTCTTTTATATTATCAATATCCTCGATTGATTTATCTGCAAAAAACCTCAATAATCTTCGATTTTCTTGTATGGATTTTTTAAAACTGTCAAATTTGTTTAATTTTGCACCTCTGCTATTCATATTCCATGCAGATAGAGTAACGTAGGTTAGTTTTATAAATTCGTGAGAATATTTATCTTTATCATCATATTGTAATATCAACTTATAAAGATACCTTCCAGGATCATACGGTCTATAATCTCTTTCCATAATTGTTAACGTCTTTTTTAGTAATTTTTCATTATCAAATATTTCCAAGTTGCACTTCAAGGGTTTCATAAACATTATATCCTTTCAATAAATGTTTGAAATATTTTGCGCCCGAACAGCCCAAAAGCGACGAAACGGCTACAGCCCTGACCGTTATACCCTATACATAATATAGTACATGGAACGTAAAATGTCAATACCTAAATAAAAAAAGGCGGGGAAACGCCCCCCGACCCGCCAACCCCTACGCCGTCTCCGCCCCCTCCGACCCGCCCTTTTCGGCGGAAATCCCGCCCCTGACCGCCTCCAGCCCCGCGTTTCCTGCCTATCCAGCCCCGATTTTCGGCTTTTTCCGCCTTTTCCGACCCGTTTTCTAGCCGATTTAGGCTCCGTCCGAAAAAAAGCCCCATCTTCGGCGCGCGCGATATATATTGTATATGTCTGAACTTAGGATTTAAAGGTTTATTTGGATTAAAACATTAAACGCCGACAATGATAAAACTGCCTATAGGACAATCCGAAACGGGCTCCCGCTTAGACCGCCTGCTCCGCAAGCGTCTGCCGCTCTTGAGCCTCTCCGCCGTCTACGGCCTGATCCGCCGTGGAAGCGTGCGCGTGGACGGGCGCAAGGTCAAACAGGATCACCGCCTCTCCGAGGGCGAGCTGTTGGAGATAGACGTTGACGAATCGGAATTTTCGGAACAAGAACGCCCGCAAAACGCGCTTATCAAGTTGACCAAAACGGAGTTCTTCAAACGCAACTTTCACGTCATATTCGAAGACCCGTCCGTCCTTGTCTGCAACAAACCCGCCGGTCTGGTAGTCCACCCCGGCAGCGGCCATCAGCACAGCGACAACCTAATAGACTTAGCGACGGCCTACATCCTGTCAACGCATAGCAACCGTTCAGATCATCCAACCCCCGACCCGCCGGTATTGATGCACCGTTTAGACCGCGACACATCCGGCGTAATACTCTTAGCCAAGAACACCGGCATAGTACGCCAGCTCCACGAGGATATGCGCGGCGGCAAATTCAAAAAACAATACGCCGCCGTAACCCACAACCGCCCCCCCGAATTCGAGGGAACGGTAACATACGCCATGAAACGCAACGACCGCAGCCGCACAGGTATGAAAATGGTTATTTCGGAAGACGAAGACGGATCAACCGCCTCAAGCACCACCTACAAAATCGCCGAATACCGAAACGACATGTCGCGTTTGGAGATACTATTACACACTGGGAAAACGCACCAAATCCGCGTACACATGGCGCACTTAAAATCGCCTATCTTGGGGGATGAGCGGTATGGTGATCACCGCTTAGACAATAATTTTTTCACGTCGTCGCAATTACCGCGCCGCTTGTATCTACACGCGCATAAATTGAGCTTTCCGCATCCCAAAACAAAGAAGATGATGACGGTTACGGCTCCCGTACCAAAGGAATTTAATTTGGCGTTAGGATAAAAAAGATTTAAAGATTTTAACCTTTATCAATAAAAAAAAGAAACCCAAATACCAACATGTACGACAAACTTCTCGTCTTCTCCGTCCTCCTATTCTCCGTCTTCGCCATCCCCCTGCTCTCCGCGCGGACGAAGATCCCCGCCATCGTCTTCTACATCCTCTCCGGCGTTCTCTTCGAACGCTTCGTCTTCAAACTCGAATCCATAAGCGACTCCTTCGGCCTCTTCTCGGAGATAGGCAAACTCTATTTGATGTTCATCGCCGGCGTTGAGATAAATATATTTTTATTCAAGAAGAACGCAACAAAAAGCGCGTTATTCGGCACGCTCTCTTTTATAGTTCCTCAAATCATAGGAACGGTTGTGATCTTCTGCGTCTTCGGTTACTCCATGACCGCCGCGCTCCTCACCGCAAGCCTCTTCGCCTCGCACACGCTCTTGTCGCTCGGCATCATAAACAAGTTCGGCGTGGGAAATTCGGAGCCGGTCTCCGTGGTTGTGGGGGCCACAATCATCTCCGACGTAGCGGTGCTCGGACTGCTCGCCGTGATCGCCGACCTCGCGCGAGGGCACAGCATACCGATACACTACTGGGTCATGCTCTTCGGCGGCTGGGTTCTCTTTATATGCGCGATACTCTACATACTTCCGAAAATCGCGAGGCGCGTCTTCAACGCCTTTTCCGAGGACGGCTACGCGCAGTTCCTCTTCGTCTTCGCCGCCGCGTGTCTGCTCTCTTGGGCGGCGCACTTCTTACGCCTCGAATCGCTCATCGGCGCGTTCTTCTGCGGATTGGCACTCAGCAAGCTAATACCCAATCACAGCATACTGACCACGAAGATCAACTTCGTGGGCAACACCGTCTTCATCCCCTTCTTCTTCATCTCCGCAGGGATGCTGATAGATCCGAGCTATTTTGTGAAGAGCGGCGAGGCGCTTATTCTCACATTCGTCCTCACCGCCCTTGCCATCATCACAAAAACCGCCGCGAGCTTCATCTGCGGAAAAATGTTCAAATTCTCATTGGACGCGATACTGATGGCCTCCGGCATGACGATACAGCAAGCCGCCACCACGATAGTCTGCGCCGTGATAGGCTACGAGATAGGCGTTCTGAACGAGACGATATTCAACGCGGGAATGCTGCACATATTATTGACATGCACAATCGGCGAGGTGATCTCCGTGCACTACGCGGAGAGATACGCTCGCAGCCTTCACGCGAAATCGGGCGGGTTCGGCGCGTTCGAGGGCGGCAAGACGTTAGTCTTCATTCCCAACGCGGCGGTCTGCGGCGCGTTGTTAGATTTCGCCTGCCTATTCAGGCACTACGCGAAAACATACATGATCTCGCCGCTTGCGCTCGCGTCCGACGATAGGGAGTCCGCCGCCGAAGCGGAGACGATACTCGGCATTTGCATGAACCACGCCCGCGAGTTGGAGGAACTCTACCGCCCTGAGATGCGCATAGCCGGCAGCGTCGCCGACGGCATACTTCACGCGGCGGCGGAAACGCGGGCTGGAACGGTCGTCTGCCCGCTTGAACACCACAGCCGCGCGTTGATTGACGAATGCGAATCTCGGCTGGTGTTCGCGAAAATCACGCAAAGCATCTCCATGACGAAACGTCTGTTGGTCGTCTTCATGCCCGCGAGCGAAAACCGACCCGACTTGGCGTTGTTCATGGCCGAGATCAAGCATCTGTCGCAGCAGGTAAGCGCGAAAATCGTCTTCTACGTCTCCGAACACCAACGCGAGAAAATCGGCGCGGTGATCGACAAATACCTAAAGGGCGGCGTACAGTACGCAACGACGGTCAAAACCCAGTGGAACGCGGTCAAGCGCGATTTGCCCGAAGAGATAAAAGCGGGCGACGCGGTGGTTATATCGATGGGCGCGAGGCAAAAACTCTTCCGCTTGCCGTCGGCGGACAACTACCCGTTCCATCTCGCGCAGCAGTTCAAGGAAAACACCGTGGCGGCCGCCTACCCGCCGCTCTCCTTGGTGGGGAGCGACGGCGGCGACGAGTCCGCGCTCTTTTACGAAGAATCGCCGCGCGGCTCCGCAACGGCGGACGACGGCCCGACGCTGGAAGCGGTTGACACGGCGGGAAATAACCTGACGGAAATCACAGCCGCCGTAGCCGATAAAATCGGAGCCGCCGCTGACGATCTCTATGATTCGCTGCTGTCGAGCATAGAACTCTATCCCGTGGAATTAATCCCCGGAACCGTCCTGATCCACGCCCACACGGAACTGGTTGACGTTCCGCGAGTCTTCGAGTGGCGTCAAAGCGAAAAAGCGGCGATCGCGCCGACAACCGTCGCGCCGAACGTATTGATTATCGTATTGAACCCGATCCACGGCGACCCGCAGACGCACCTGAAAACCCTGTCGAGAATCGCGGGGATGTTTATGGGGGCGGGGGGCTGACTTTGATTTTGACTTTAAGGACGCTTTGACAGGGCCAAAAAGGGGCAGGATAGGCCAAAAACAGCTGAAAAACGCCTTTTTTAGGGTTTCAAGACGGCGCAGCCTAAAAAAATTTCTTTTTTCTTGCATCTACGCCGAAAAAATGGTATATTATATAGTTGACGGGTGTATTTAGAGCCGATATCGCCCGGCTATGGCGTTCCGTCGGCTTTTTTTACGCTTTTGGACCCGCGACGGGGGCGAGACGGCGGGAATGGACGCTGAAGAAGGCTGACTTGGAGCGGAGACGGACGCATGAGCATGGATATGGACACAGCACGGCACGACAGCGGTACGACAACGGTATCTTTTTTTGAGAATGCGCCAAATTTATTTGACGCAGTTTTCGCTATTGGCGTAGCCCCCCCCCCCCCCCCCCCCCCCCCCCCCCCCCCGCAACGATTCTTTAAAAATCGCGCAAAACCGCGTTTTTACGCGCATAAACGCGCAAAAAACGATCAAATACCCATTGGAAATATCCCCGAAACAAGCGCAAAAAACGCGCGCTTTTGTCCCGTTTTCCGCCATGCCGAAACAAGGAGTTTTTAAATGAAAAAACTAACGTTTTTTCTCGCCGCGCTGTCATTTTTAATCGGAACCTCCGCCGCAGGGGTGAAGTACGTGGCGGTCGTGGAAACCGATATAGACGCGCGGTCGGGAGCCGCCGCCGAACTCACGTCGGCGGAAGTCGCGCTGATAACGGCGGAACTCCGCAGAGAAGCCGTAAACAACCTGCCGCAGGGGGCGTACAGCGTCATGACCTCGGAAACCGTCCAATCGATGGGCGGGGCGGTTCTGGAAGAGTGCTCCGACGAAAACTGCGTCATCACCCTCGGATCCAAAATCGGCGCGGACTACATCGTGCGCGGGACTATAAGCAAACTCCGCGCAAGGCTCACGCTCTCCGTCGAAATATACGAAACCGAAAACGGAACGCTCTTGGCCTCGTCAGACCCCGTCCGCTCCGAAAGCATCGACGAACTCGTGGAAAAGGCCGCCGCCGCCTGCGCTGGCATGTACAAAAAGTTCGCGGAGACGCAAAGCGATATGCGGAAACCGACGGCCGCCGCCGAATCGGAGCCTGAGCCAAATCCCAAATCCGAATCGATAGATCGGCCGATAAAATTCAGCGCGGGCGGCGGCGCGTTCTTCGCGAACGACTTCGGCGGCGGACTGAATTGGGGTGACGGCGTGCAACTAACAATACCCTATTCGGGCGGCGGAGCGTACCTATTTTTCGACGCAACGTACGCCGAAGCGTTCGTCGGGCTCTCAGGCGGCGGCGGAAAATGGAAGAGCGGCAATGTATCGGACACTATAGTCCTGCCCGATATGTCGCGCTTATACATCAATATCGGCGTATTCGCTAAATATCCAGTCGCCTTAGGAAATATAAAATTGTTTCCGCTCGTTGGGATCGACTACGAAGCGGCAATATCAGCCGAACTCAACGCGGACGGCTACAAATACCCGTTCGACGGAAACGGCGGACACCCAAACACGGGCGATGTAAACGCGCTATGGTTCAAATTCGGCGGCGGGGCTGATGCCGCGTTGTGGGAAAAGATGTACATACGCGCCGAACTGCTGTACGGATTTAGAGGGACGAACACGTTTGAGAAAAACGAAGCCGACAACAGCGGCAACGGCGCGAAGACTAAAAGCGCGGGAGGCCTGACTATTAGAGTTGGAGCGGGGATCAATCTTTAATTGAATACTACGATAATAAAATATCCATAACGATAAAAGAAAAAACAAGGAGAATTTATGAAAAAGTCGATTCTACGTATGACAGGGTTTGCCGCTGTCGCCGCGCTGTTCTGCGTTCTGTATGTAACTTGCAACGATAATGGAGCGGGCAACGGAAGGCAGGATGACAGGGTGGACGCGTTTGTCAGCAAGTTTAATGGGAAATCGGCGGGGGATGGGAATGGGAACGACAATGGAAACGGCGGTGGGAGCTGCAAAGATTGGAATGAATGGGTTGATACAAAACCTGCGACATGCGACGCGGCTGGGGTTAAGACAAGAACGTGTAAAACAAACAATAGCCAAAAAGAGACGGGGACGATACCGATGTTGACGGGAGCGAGTTGTGATCCAGGCCATACGCACGAATGGGGCGAATGGGATACAACGATCTCTGCAACGTGTACAACTGAGGGGTTGAAAACAAGGACTTGCATATTGAACACGAGTCACAAGGAGACGGGGGCGATAGCGAAGTTGACGGGGGCGGCTTGTGAGTCTGGTGGTAGTAATACATGCGGACTAGACGGAACAGCCAACTCATGCAAGACAGCGACGATAAACAATCAGACGTGGATGGCTGAAAATCTAAATTATGAGTCGAAAACAGGCGGTTCTTGGTGTTATGTGGATTTACAAACCAATTGCACCAAATACGGGAGGTTGTATACATGGGATGCCGCGAAGACTGCGTGTCCTTCGGGTTGGCATCTGCCGGATACGTTGGATTGGAATGGGTTGGTGACGAAGGCGGGCAGTTATTCTACAGCAGGAGGTAAGTTGAAATCGACAAGCGGTTGGAATAGTTATAGTGGTGTTGGCAGTACTAATGAATTTGGATTTTCGGCTCTGCCCGGCGGCTACCGGTACGGCGGCTATTTCGAAGGTGTCGGCACTGACGGTTACTGGTGGACGGCGGATCTAGCACTCATCGATTCGGATTGCTCCGATTGCGCCAGCAGCCGGGGCCTGGCCTACAACCGCGATGTCGTGAGCAGGGGTGCAAGCAGCAAGAGTATCGGGTACTCGGTGCGTTGTATTAAGGATAATTGATTTTCGAGAAGTAAATAGTTAGAGTATGTGTCGTTTTTAGATTCTGAATTTAGCGTACCCATCAAGCGGTGGGAACGCTTTCAATAACTAACAAAAGGAGATGTGACATATGTTAGTGAATCGTCATCGTTGGTTTTTCACGGAGTCAAAGATTAACGGCGTACCGTCAAGAACGCTTGATGTCATTGACGGTGGGCGGCGTAAAACGCTGTACCTTTCAAACGATGGCGGCGTAACGCCAGGGTCCAGACCTCCAATGAACGGTTCGGATGCTCTTCCCTCATGCGCCATTATTAACGAATGGTATCCGAAGTCGTTGTGTGAACTTGAGGTGCGGATGAACATAAGGATCGCGGATGAATGCGTCGCGAACCTTCCGGCGCTTGCGGTCGATGATTGGTACGTGGCAACGGTTAAGCGTCGATATCCCAATTTTCCAGTTGACGGAAGGCTTCGTAAAGAGGGCAGGGGCGGAGATAATTGCGTCAATGCTTAGAAATAGCGGTCAACGGGGCGGCTCCCACTCGCCTCCCTAATTTTTATTTGACTTCCCCCGTCCCCAAATATTATCTTAATAATCAAGCTATCGTAAGCAACCGACAGTACCCCCTAATCACAGGAGGCCGTTATGGTGTTGTGCGACAAAACCTTATTGGACGATGTAACGTCGAGGGTCTGCGCCGCCGCACCGTCGCGACATCAAATTTAAGCGGTCGCTAACTTTGGCGTACGCTTTTCTTCCTTCTGCTGTTGCCGATAATATTCATTGAGCTTATCGGACATTTCCTTTATCATCTCGGCTCCAGGATGTTGCCCGCCACGGGGCTTATATTTGCCGAACACCGCTTCGTACTTCTTTCGTATTGTTCCGTATTCCTTCAAAAGAACAATGTCCTCTGAGCTGATTTCTGATGGCAGTCCGTTCATTCTACTATCCTCCGATATGCGTTAAAAAGACCGTTAAAATACGTTTCTATTACACGCAACCCGCTTCTATCCATCAAATCTAACACGCCTATTTCCGCAAAAATCTCAATAGGTGTGAGGCCGTCCCATTCTTGCCAATACGCCTCGTCATGATACGAAAGCAACCCCTCGTTCTTTCCTTCCCGCAATGCTGATAAAATATCGTGAATCGCTTCAATGCCTTCCATCGTTGGTATGTTAACTTCATAGGTTACACCATCTCTAATTCCAACATTGGCGGCTTTCAACACCATATCAAAAAATGGTGGATTTCTGCCATTCATCGGTTTCAGTAGTTTTTTTGCATTATCTATCTCTTTCAAAAAATCTTCGTTTTCCCAACTACAGTATTTCTTATAATCCGCCCGATGCATCACCTCGTGCCACCGCACAGCCGCTCTTCCCCTTGCGGTTTCAGGCATGAGATCAGGGTTAAACGCTATTGTATCTTCAACAAATCGGCACCGCCCTGCGCTTGTAAGCGTCCTGTCCTCCACATAGATTGCCGTTGATTCCTGATATCTTGCCTCTTTTAGGAGACCCGACGAACCGTTTGCTGCAAGATACGCAACGTCTTCCGCTCTCTCTTCCGCACTCGCGAATCCTGCGATTTCTTCGGTTTCATTTTTTCTGTCCACCGTGCCGCCCCCCCTATTATATAAATATACTGCTTTCCGCGCCAAAAATCAACTTTTTTTGTTTTTCAACTGACCCGTTGACTGCATCAAGCCCGCCCCCGCCGCCGTCGCGGTCTCAAAGCTAAGCCGTCGGCCGCCCCGTTCCGCGCCTTCAACTTGTTTTATAACGCTTTTTGTCGTTCGCCCTTGACACCCGCCCCGCCAAATACTATTTTATGGACACAGGCGGCCAAGCCCCGCCTAAGCCGTTTCCGTAACTAACGATAACGACAGGGACAGCCGATGCCGACCGACAGCCAAAGCACGAAAGTTTTTGAGCTCAACGAAATCATAGAGGGCATAGCCGTCCGCGCCCGCGAAGCGTCTTTGCTCTTACAGGGCCGTCCTACCGCGAGCATTGACAACGCCTTACTGCTCATGGCGGGTTATTTGGAGTCGGATAAGGCGCGGCTTCAGGGGGAGAACGCCAAAGATTTGGAGGCCGCCAAAGCTAAGGGGTTGCCGGCGGCCATGATAGACCGGCTCACGCTCTCCGACAAGGCGGTCGCCTCCATGATTCGCGGACTGCGCGAGGTGGCCGCTTTAAACAGCCCCGTGGGTGAGTTTTACGACGGGCGCGAGCGGCCTAACGGGTTGAGGATATGCAAGATGCGCGTACCTATCGGGGTGATCGGGATCATCTACGAGGCGCGCCCGAACGTAACGGTAGACGCGGCGGCCATCTGCCTGAAGAGCCGCAACGCGGTCATCCTGCGCGGCGGGTCGGAGGCGTTCGCCTCAAACAAAGCCCTCTGCGGCCTCTTCTCCAAATCGCTGTCCGAGGCCGGCTTGCCCGCCTCCGCGCTGCAATTCATCCCGACCCCCGACAGAGCGGCGGTGGAGCTGCTTCTGCTGAAAGACGCGCACGTAGACCTCATCATCCCGCGCGGCGGGGAGAGCCTGATACGGACGGTCGTGGAAAAGTCGCGCATCCCCGTCATCAAACACTACAAAGGCGTGTGCCACATCTTCGTCTCCGCGAACGCCGACATAGACAAAGCCGTGCCGATAGCCCTAAACGCGAAAGTACAGCGTCCGAGCGTATGCAACGCGATGGAGACGCTGCTGCTCGACGCGACGCTCGACACGCAAAAAAAGACGCGCATAATCAACGCCCTCATCAACGAGGGCGTCGCGCTCTTCGGAGACGAGGAGAGCCGCAAACTGTCGGAGAAGATAGAGCCAGTCAATGAGGAAGCCCTGTACAACGAGTACTTAGACCTGCGCCTGTCGGTCATTACCGTAAACGGCGTAGACGGCGCGATAAACCACATCAACAAATACGGCTCGCGCCACACCGACAGCATAATCACAGAATCGAAAGAAGAAGCGGAGGCTTTCGTCTCACGTGTAGATACAGCCTCGGTGATGGTGAACGCCAGCACCCGCTTCGCCGACGGCGGCGAGTACGGAATGGGCTGCGAAATCGGAATATCAACCGACAAACTACATTCACGCGGCCCTATGGGAGTTGATGATCTAACCACATACAAATGGATAGTTCGGGGGGACGGGCAAATTAGGGAGTGACCATTATTATCACGTTGTCTGAACTAGGATTTATAGGATTATAAAAACAGATTATAGGATTAAAACAAAGGAGAACCCAAACACAATGGCCTTAATCGACGCAGTAAAATTCAACGACGCCGGCTTAGTCACCGCCGTCGCCCAAGACGTTAAGACGAACCAAGTCTTGATGGTGGCCTACATGAACCGCGACACGCTCTCCGAAACGCTTGACGGCGGAGACATGGTGTATTGGAGCCGCAGCCGCCAAAAGCGTTGGAAGAAGGGCGAGACTTCAGGGCACGTCCAAAAAGTGCGCGAGGTCTACATCGATTGCGACGGCGACGCGCTGCTGTTCAAGATAGAGCAGTCCGTAGCGGCTTGCCACGAGAATTATTTTTCCTGTTTCTTCCGTCAAAACGTCGGCGGAGAATGGAAAATCATAGCCGAGAAGATGGAGTAGGCTTTTATATGCGCGACACATGCGTCCAACGCCCGCTCTACTCCCCGTACGTGGAGATCTCACTCGACAACCTGCTCCACAACCTGACGCGGATCCGTAAGACCCTGCCGCGCGAGGTCGGCGTGATAGCCGTGGTCAAGGACAGCTCCTACGGATGCGGCAGCCTGTTGATAGCCGAGACGCTTGAACGCAGCGGCAACGTCGCGTTCTTCGCGGTCGCCAGACCCGTTGAGGCGATAACCCTTCGGAAGTTCGGCATAACGCTCCCGATTTTGGTCTTGGGGATGGCGACAGAGGAAGAACTGCGCTACGGGGCCGATAACAATATCGTCTTCGCGCTAAACGATTTGAGCGACATTGACAGATGGGAATCGTACGGCGCAAGCGTAAACTTCCACCTGAATATCGACACAGGAATGAGCCGTATGGGGCTTCTGCCGAGCGAGATAGGCGCGTTGATCGATAAACTGAACACGGCGCGCGGCATACGCATAGGCGGCGTCTTCACCCACATGGCGAACGCCGACGAACCCGACACGCAAACGGTAGCCCGCCAGTTGGAAAAATTCCGCAGCGGTATAGATGCGCTCCGTCAAGGCGGACACCCGCCCGCGCACGTCCACTACGGAAACACGGCGGCATTCCTGCGCTTCCCGCTAAGCGGTTGCACGCTGGCGCGTCCGGGCATCGCGCTCTACGGATGCAAACCCGACCCGGCGCAAGAGTTCGGCATAGACCTCAAACCCGTCGCCTCGCTGATTTCGCATGTCGTAAAGATGAAGAAGCTCCCGGGAGGCACCCCTGTCTCATACTGCGGCAACTACGTAACCCCCGCCGACACGTGGATCGCGACAGTCCCGTTGGGTTACGCCCACGGTCTGCCGCGTTATCTGAACGGCAAAGGCTCCGTGCTGATAAACGGAACGCGCTACCGCATAGCCGGAAACGTGACGATGGACTACATAATGGTGGATGCCGGCGCAACCCCGTCCATATCCATAGGCGACGAGGTCGCGGCGATAGGAACCCAAGGCGGCGAGTCCATAACGCCCGACGACGTCGCGGTAATAGGCGGTACGATAGGGTACGAGGTGCTGTGCAACCTGGGAACTACGATAGACCGATTCTACACGCGTGACGGGAAGGTCGTTCGTCACGAGGCGGGGGTTATCTATTAGTTTTCATAATCTGCCGCGCTCCAATAAACAATCATTTCATAATTGTACTTTCGATTCCTCGTCTTGTACATTGTAGACGTGCGCGTCAAACTTGTACCTATGTTCAAAGAATCTCGATAATTCCACTGTCGCATATTTCATCTTTGGGCGTGTATCCTTTCATTAGACGTGCTTCGCCGCGGTAAACGGTTAAGTTCATTTTTCTAAGAGCGTCGCGATCCTCTGGAGTCCCGTCGCCGTATGCTATCACATACCCCGTGTCCTCCGATGGAGGAAAGTCCCTCTTGTCGAGCAAAAGCCATCTACCGTCAAATTCGATGGCGGCTTCACGCTCGTTGATAGCACGTCTTTCTGCGGTCATTGTTACCATATTTTCAGGTCTCCTTATACTAATAATATACTATAATCTTGTCAAAAAGTCAATATTTAGCGGCCAATGTTTTCTATATCCATTGTTTTCAATTCAAACACTGGAATATTCTCATCTTTCGACTCATTAGGAATGTCAACTAGTTATAACTAACTTATCGTTCTTGTGTTACATATATTGCTTGTCCTTTTGCCGTTTTTGTTTCACTAGCTTCGGCAAAAAAAACACCCCCAATAAGTGCGCCTGACATCCCACTAGATTTGGTATCTGCGTTGACTAATAGCACTCCATTGGCCCCGATTTTAGCAGCTTGTTTTTTTAATTCATTTATTACCCTATCTTGTGCCGCTTGTATTGAAAATTCAACATCACTGGAAGCCTCAACTAATCCTATGGTTTCATATTGTGATGGTGGTTCAAGATAAATTTTTACTTCGGCAGGATCAATAGCCGGTCTCACGTGTCCAGTGACAATTACTGAACCTCCTGCACAATTAAACAGAATAGAAAAACATACCGTGGTTATTACTAATTTTAATAGTTGCATTTAATATCTCCTAATGTATAAAATTGTATTTGGTATTCATATTATCAATATCTAAATTCTTCACCTTCTCCGCATTACCCTCAATAAACCTCTTCAATTACTACAATGTTCTATTTTCACCCATGCTCTTCTCCGCAACATCTCTTTTGTAATATTCCTATCTTTCCATAGTCCAAAAACAGATTCGATAGGAACAACACTGTTTTCTGTACTATCAGAGGACTTATCAATGTTTTCCTCTATTTTATTAGAAACAAGTGTATTTTCACCGCTACGCATACATCAATCTCCCCCGCGTTTCAGGCACAGTACGTCCGACGGCTTGAGCCGTTTCTATCCATTCACCAATAGCGATTTCGGCGTTTTGTACGGCTTCGACATACGTTTGTCCGTCAGCCATACACCCCGCTAATTCAGGAACTTCCGCGATAAACGCGTTATCTTCCGTACTCCAATAAACAATCATTTCATAATAGTACATGATTTATATTTCCACTAGATAGCCTAGTATAAATACGTTTACTATGCATTGTTACGCTTTGTTTTTATATATTCTTTTAATTCCTCAATCGTTTCTAATTCTTTTAATAATTCCCGCAAAGAATTCTTTGATATTTTCCATATCCTTTCGGCTAATATTTCACCATAATCATGCGCCAATTTATTACGTAATCCGATAATATTCCTCCACGGAATATTTTTCAGGCTATTTTGTGCATCAATACTTATTTTATTTGCGGCTTGTCCTAAAACTTCCAGTTGTCTTTCAACCGCCAATTTCCGCATTTTATCTTTTTCAAATTGATAATATTCTACCGTATCCGTAAATTCATTTATATCTACGATACAATCTACAATATCAATCAAATACGATATATCATTTTCGTTAAGCGGCATATATTATCTCTCGTGTTGACAATATTCTGTTTTTCCGAATAGAATTTTTAAGTGATTTCTTTTCCACAATAGCCACATTCTTTTTCAATAACTGTGAAAACTCTTTTTCCAAGTCCATTATATCGAAGAGCGTAATCTCCGAATTATTGTCGAATGAAACAAGAATATCTATATCGCTATTTTGTGTAAAATCATCTCGAATAGATGAACCGAATATTGACAGTTCATTTATACCGGATTTTTCACACAACGGAGCAATATCCTTATAGTCGAGAAAAATACCGTTTTCCCGTAACTTTTCTATTGTTTCCATAAATAGCTCCTTTGGCGTTATTGTACAACCACCCCTCAAATATCCAAATTCTTCACCTTCTCCGCATTATCCTCAATAAACCTCCTCCTCGGCTCGACCTCTTCCCCCATCAGCATAGTGAAAATCCTATCCGCCTCAATCGTGTCCTCGAGTTTGACCTGCAACAGCGTCCGCGAATCCGGGTTCATTGTGGTTTCGGCTAATTGTTCCGGGTTCATCTCTCCTAATCCCTTATAACGTTGGATGACTATGTTCTTCTTCTCCACCCAGTCTTGCAGTACCGTCTCCTTCTCGTTGTCGCTGTAGACGTAGCGCTCCTCTCTGCCGGATTTCAGTTTGTAGAGGGGGGGCTGGGCGATGTAGACGTTTCCGTTTTCAACAAGGCCGGGCATGTGGCGGAATAGGAAAGTCAGTAGAAGTGTACGGATGTGCGCGCCGTCTACGTCGGCATCGGTCATGATGATGATCTTTCCGTAGCGCAGTTTTTCTATCTTGAAGCCGTCGTCGTCTTCGGACTTGCCGAAGCCTGTTCCGAAGGCTTGCACCATTACTTGAATCTCTTCGTGGGAGATTATCTTGTCGATACGCGCTTTCTCCACGTTTAGAATCTTGCCTTTTAGGGGCAGGATGGCTTGGAAGGTGCGGTCGCGGCCCATTTTGGCGCTGCCGCCGGCGCTGTCGCCCTCTACTAAGAAAATCTCGCACTTCGACGGATCGCGCTCTTGGCAGTCGGCGAGTTTGTCGGGCAGACCGGCGCTCTCCATGCCGTTCTTCCGTCTCGCCAGCATACGGGCTTTCCGCGCCGCCTCGCGGGCTATCGCGGAGTTGACGCATTTTTCCGCTATTTTCTTGGCGACAGCCGGATTCTCGGCCAAAAACATTCCGAGCATCTCGCTTACCGACGCGCTCACTATGCCGGCGATCTCGGAGTTGCCGAGTTTACCTTTGGTCTGACCCTCGAACTGCGGGTTCGGGAGTTTTACGCTGATCACCGCCGTTAGGCCCTCGCGTAAATCCTCGCCTTTTATCTCCACCTTGTTGCTCTTGGTGAGCAGGTTGTTTTCCTCAATGTACGTGTTGACCGTCCGCGTCAGCGCCGTCTTGAAACCGGAGAGGTGCGTTCCGCCGTCTATCGTGTTTATGTTGTTGGCGAACGAGAAGATGTTCTCGTTGTAGGAGTCGTTATATTGCATGGCGATCTCGACCTCCACGCCCTCACGCTGCTGCGAGAAGCATATCGGGGCGGGGTGCAGCGGGGTCTTGTTTTCGTCAAGGTAGGTTATGAACGACGACAGGCCGCCGGGGTAGCAGAATTCGTGGCTCTTTCCGTCGGCGCGTTCGTCGTTTATGTTGATGATTATGCCCTTGTTGAGAAAAGCGAGTTCGCGCAGCCGTTTGGACAGGATATCGAAACTGTACTCCGTGGTTTCGAAGATGGTCGGGTCGGGCCTGAACGTTATCCTCGTTCCGCGTTTGTCGGTGGGGCCGAGGGTTTTGAGTTCGGTGACCGCGAGACCGCGGCTGAATTCCATGGAGTAGGCGTTGCCGTCTTTGAAGACCTCCGCGGTCATGTTGACCGACAGCGCGTTGACGCACGACACGCCCACGCCGTGGAGTCCGCCGGAGACCTTGTATGCGGAGTTGTTGAACTTGCCGCCCGCGTGGAGGGTGGTCAAGACCAGTTGCAACGCGGACATCTTCTCCTCCTCGTGGTAATCCACGGGGATGCCGCGCCCGTCGTCTAAGACGGAGACGCTGTTGTCCGGGTGGATCGCGACGTCCACACGGGTGCAGTACCCGGCCAGCGCCTCGTCGATTGAGTTGTCCACAACCTCGTAGACCAGGTGGTGAAGCCCGGGGGAGCCGGTGCTGCCGATGTACATGGCGGGACGCTTGCGGACGGCGTCGAGGCCCTTCAGGGCGGTTATACTGCTCGCGTTGTATTGCTGGTCGCTCATTTTACGGAAAGCCTTTTTGGGTGATGTATTGACGTCATACCGTCGTCATTGCGGGCCTGACCCGCAATCCTGAAACATACGTATATCAGGAATATTAAATATACATTCCGCCGACCTTCCGTGTCAAAAAAATCTCGTTATTTTGGAGGAGCGCGCGTCCCCCGAAGATATTGACGCGCCGCAGGACGAATGCTAATACTCTCCTATCGGCTTTGCAAAGATATTTTCTTTCGTAATATACTTATCGTATACGAAAAACACGAGATTCGCCAATAGCAACGCTATAAATCCGGCGATTCCCGTAGCTCCGTTCGTCAGGTCATTGCCGCCCACGGTGTATAAGACGGTAATCCCGCAGATGGCGTTGTTGACTCCGTGAAAAACTGCGGCGGCAATCACCGATCTCGCTTTTATTACGGTATAGATCATCATCGGCGTAAGTAAAACACAAAAAACAACCATCATCCCCACGCCGGCCGCCGGATGTTGCGGGTAATTATGCCCTATAAGAATAAGCGGGAAGTGCCACAAACCCCACACCGTTCCGATAATCAACGAAACGGTCATAAATTTTTTGTCTTGCAACGCTTTCAGCAAATAACCGCGCCACCCGAGTTCTTCGCCGAACCCGAAAACGGCGTTTATCGTGTAACCGGCGATTACGGCGTTTACAACCTGTATCAGCAGAAAAATAACGGGCGGAAATTTTGAAAGCTGCTCTTTGACAAGCTCTACTTGCTCAGGCGGCACCCGCGAAAGAAGCCCCTCGTACGTCATAGTGAAAGAGACATTCGGAAACAACAGCGTTATCCCCAACGCCGCGAAGGAATAGACGAACGGCGCGGCCCCTGCGACAATAAACCACCGATTTAGCTTGAAAGAGACGTTTAAATTGCTAAACAGCTTTTCCTTATGAACCGCCTGAAGAATTATCGCGCAACACGCGGGAAGCAGCATGTAGGCGGCGGCGAAGATGGTGTACGGCAGCCCCTGAGCGGCGCGCAAACCGAGCGAAATCGCGATTCCGGCCGCCGCCCAGCTTACGGCGCAGGTCAAGACGATATATTGGACGGCTTTTTTCATACTTACTAAAATAATATACGGCGTTTAGAATGTCAATACCCGAACTAACATTCTTTTCCGTGACCCGCCGTCAACCGGACACGACCGGGCGCAGGGCGTCAACCGCCGACGATACGGACGTGTACGAATCTATCGCGTAGTATTGATACCACCCGCAGTTCCTCCCGCAGCGGGCCATCATCCCCCGCATATCGGCGGCTTCTTCCGACGTCAGCCAATCCGACAGAT
>Ga0268262_10002820_pt1 | contig 19597 bp, 13 predicted proteins | sample TergutNc150P3_FD_190354 | JGI IMG/M metagenome (GOLD analysis project Ga0268262, IMG submission 190354) | Nasutitermes corniger P3 segment gut microbial community from laboratory colony in Florida, USA - Nc150 P3 (SPAdes) (version 2) | ecosystem: Host-associated > Arthropoda: Insects >...
GGGGGGGGGGGGGGATAAATAATGCACGCCGCCTAATGCCTTTGTCGGAAAAGAGCTGTTTGCGCCGTGATCATAGCGGGGTATGTTGCATTTTTTAGAAATGTTATTAATCACGATTAAAATCCTTCACTTTGAAGCCTTTTTGAAATAGTGAATTATGCGGCTTTTTGCTTCATTACGGTTATTTTGCCATTTTTAGGGGAAAATTGCAAGTGGGAAAAGGGGAGAAAATGCAGTTTTAATTAAACCCATAAAAACTCTTTACTTATAATAATGATAATTATTGTTCAAACTTAGTTTCTCGAACCGCAATTTGGACATAAATTTGGATAATTATTAAAACCAACCGGAGAATTAACTTTATAATAATGCCCGCATTTATTGCATTTTATTGTAGAAGATAAAATAGTCGTTATTGGAGGAAATTGTACTTCAATAGGATTAAATAAATTTTTAATGAAATTTGAAAAATCATAAATCATGTTATTACCCCCTTTTTATACCGGTAACCGCTATTTCTTTTTGCCTGCCGCGGTCCCGAGAGCCAAACCCGCAAGGGCGAATATTCCGCATATAATTGCAACATCCATAATTTCCTCCTGTATTAACTTAATTCCGGCTTACTAAAAAAAAGCCTATTGCAAACCCAAAAATCGCGGAAGCGGCCGCGGCCAGCCCTTTAGCGGTATCACCTTTTGCGCTGATTTGATGGTTTGTCCCGTCCGTCCTGTAAGCAATCTCGTCGCTCCGCTTATTTCTTTTTGCTATTCTTTTTTCCTGACTATCCATGATTTCCCCCTGTTATCTATTAGTAATAATGATCAAAGATTTATAAACTTAATGTTTTGGGAAAATAAATTTCATGTATTTTATCGCCATATTTCCACAAGAAAAAGCTTTGCAAAAAGCCGGAAAATCCCTATTAACATCATTATTTATCTAATGAAAATCCCCCCACCGACTCCCAGTCTCCACACTCACTCGCAGTGGAATACTTAAAGCCGCCGCCTGTTCCATTTCCGTCTTAACCAATAATGAGGTCTTCTCGGCATCACTCTTTGGACACTCAAGTATCAGTTCATCATGAACTTGTAACAAAAGACGCGCCTTGCTTTTCTCTTCGGTAAGCCGCTTGTCTAAATTCAACATTGCCATTTTTACAATGTCAGCCGCTGACCCTTGAATGGGAGTGTTTACGGCAATGCGCTCTGCGGCGGATTTTTCCGTCTTGTTATGCGAATTAATTGTGGGAATGTAGCGGCGGCGGCCTGAAATTGTCGTAACATAGCCCGTCTGTTCCGTCTTTTTAATTGTGTCTTCAATAAATTGCCGCACGCCAGAGTACGTGTTAAAATACGCGTTGATAAAATTCTGCGCTTCCGTGCGGCTGATATTCAATTCATTGGCAAGGCGGAAGGCGCTCATTCCGTAAATTACGCCGAAGTTAATCGTTTTTGCCATGCGTCTTTGTTCGCTTTTTATTTCGTTTTCATCAATGCCAAAGATTAACGACGCTGTTCTGGCGTGAACATCGCGGTTTTCCCTGAATGCGGAAACAAGGTTTTTGTCCTGCGAAAGATGCGCGAGTATTACTAGTTCTATCTGACTGTAGTCGGCGGAAATAAGCACACAGCCGCTTTTGGCGATAAACGCTTCGCGGATACGGCGGCCTTCTTCGGCGCGGACTGGTATGTTTTGCAAATTGGGTTCGCGGCTGGAGAGGCGGCCCGTGGCGGTTCCGGTCTGCACAAAATTTGTGTGCAGCCGCCCTTCGCCGTCAGCCATGTCAGCTAACGTATCGACATAGGTTGATTTTAATTTTGACAAGGTGCGGTGACGCAGGATAAGGGCGGGGACGGGGTCTTCACGCGCCAGTTCCTCAAGCGCCGCAGCGTCTGTGGAGTAGCCGGTTTTTGTTTTCTTGCCGGGGGTGAGTTTGCGCTCCACGTAAAGCACCTCCTGAAGTTGTTTTGTCGATGAAAGATTAAACTCGTGTCCGACAATTTTCCATGTGTCAGATTGAATTTTATCAAGCTCAGTTGCAAGTTCCTTGCCGTAACTTGTCAGCGCTTTTGGCTCAATTTTTATTCCCTCTCCTTCCATTTCCGCAAGAATGGGAAGCAGGGGCATTTCAAGATTTTCAAAAAGAGCGAGCGATTCCGTCTTCTTTAACACCGGCTCAAGATGATGTTTCAGCCTGATGCAAAAATCCGCGTCTTCGCCTGAATAACGCGTTGCGGTTTCCAGAGGGACAACGTTAAACGTCTCGCCTTTTGGAACTATGTCCATATATTTTAAGGGAACGCAGTCAAAAGTGTAAGCGGCAAGAGAGTCCAGGGAATAAGTGTTGCGCTCGGGATCAACAACCCATGCAGCCGTCATCGTATCCCAGATTTTGCACTTCCAGCGCTCAATGCCCCAGCCGCGGCTTACTTTGTAATCAAACTTGGCGTTATGCGCGGCAATTGTCATCCCGTTATCTGCAAACAGGGGGGAAAGCAGGGCGCGGACTTTTTCAGGGTTATTAAATTTTGAAAGTACGCCGTCGGCGCCGTGGGGAGCTACCGGAACGTAAAACGCCTCTTTTGGTTTTACCGCAAGCGAAATGCCAACGGGATGGGAATGCCAAGCGTCAAGGGAATCTGTTTCAAAATCAAGAGCTAAAAGTTTTTGTTTTTTTGCCTGTTCCAGAATAGAAATTAATTCATCAATATCAAGGATTGTTTTGTATACCCCGTCTCCAATAAGAGCCTGTTCAGCCTCCGGAAAAGATATAGACTCAGCCTGATTTACGTTATTTGTCTCTTTACTGGAAGAATTTTGCGTAACAAGGCTTTGCTCTGCAGCCGTCTGGGCGGCGGGTTTCACGTTTGGATCAAGCTGCTTGGCGCTTTGCCTTATGCCTTCGCGGATAAGCACTCTCGCTCCCGCAGACCTGTCAATGTTTTCTACAGACAACTCATCAATAGAATTTATTTTCAATTCAACATCGTTTCGCAGGCGGATAAGGGACTGGGAAAAGTAGGCGCTTTCTTTTCCTTCGGCAATTTTTTTTCCGACAGAGCCTTCGATTGCCGCTAAGTTTTTATATATATTATCCAGAGAACCGTAACGCGTCATTAATTTGACGGCTGTTTTTTCCCCTATTCCCGATATTCCGGGAACATTGTCGGAATTGTCGCCGGTCAATGAAAGCAAATCAAGCACTTTTGGCGGTTCTACGCCCCATTCCGTCTTTACTTCATTGTGGCCGATAAGGTCCCACACGGGACCCGGCGCGGCGGCGGTTTCATTTTTTCTGTTTATTTTTGCGGGACGCAGTTCAAATATTCCGCCGCCGACAAGCTGAAGCAGGTCTTTATCTGATGATAGAATATAACACTGCCTTTTTTCGGCGCGGCATTTTTCCGCAAGTGTCGCGATAATATCGTCAGCTTCAAAGCCCTCAACCTTAATGCTTTGAACGCCTAACGCTGTTAAGAATTCTTCAACTAACGGAACCTGTTCGTGAAGGTCTTCCGGAGTTTTTTGCCTGTTTGCCTTGTATTCGCCGTACATCTTGTGGCGGAAAGTGGGAGTCCGCGAATCAAAAACCGCGGCAAGACGGACAGGTTTTACCTGATCAAGGTCTTTACCGTCGTTGTCGGCGACAGGAGCGCCCTCATCAATCAGGGAAATTACAGTACGTGCAAATCCGAATAAAGCGGAAACATTTTTTCCGGCGTTATTGCGCAGAGGACGGGTTAAAAAGGCAAAATATGAACGGTAAATAAGGCCGTATGCGTCAATCAAATAAAGGGGAGGCAAAGCGGAATTTTTCATATTATATAGTAGCATAAGACAAGCGAACCTTGCAACGACAGTTAATTTATGCAATAATTCTATATATGAGTGAAAATTCCGGCGATAAGAATGATAATAAAGGCGGCCCCATGTTTCCGTTTGGCGGACCGCCCAAAATGCCTGATTTTAAAGGGTTTGGAGGCTGGAAATTCCTTCTTATCTATGTCGTTATCCTGATAATAGGAATGAGCCTTTTTAATTATGTGTTTCTCAACAAGATGAATCCGGCTATAGATTTTTCTGAATTTAAAAACCGTATTTCAACAGGTGAAATTAAACGTGTGGAAATAACAGATTCATATTTTACAGGTTATACAAATCCCGATAAAAGAGAGTCTTCAAGGGCTATTTCACGTTCTTACGGTTCGCCTCAGCATGATAAAGTGTACCGTACCGTGTCAATTTATGATCCCGAATTTATAAAATTGCTGGATGAAAAAAAAGTTTCCTACGGCGCGGTTTCGCGCGAAGGCAACGCCGTTTTAAATTTTCTTTTTAGCTGGGTACTGCCGATAGCTTTCTTCATTTTTATCTGGCGGTTCGTCTTCAAGCGGCTGGGGAATATGGGCGGCAATGTGCTTTCCATCGGACAAAACCGCGCGGTTATTGTCGCGGAGGGGGACATTGTTACGCGCTTTAGCGATGTTGCCGGAGTTGACGAGGCCAAGGAAGAGCTTGTTGAAGTCGTTGATTTTTTAAAGAGTCCTCAGAAGTACAAAGAGATCGGCGGCAAGATACCCAAGGGAGTGCTTTTGGTGGGACCGCCGGGGACGGGAAAAACTTTGCTGGCGCGCGCTGTCGCCGGAGAAGCGAGAGTTTCATTTTTCCGCATGAGCGGAGCGGACTTTGTAGAGATGTTTGTCGGCGTCGGCGCGGCGCGTGTGCGCGATTTATTTAAGCAGGCAAGAAATAAAGCGCCTTGTATTATTTTTATTGATGAATTAGACGCCATCGGCAAAAGCAGGATAAACAATATCTCAGGCGGCAACGACGAGCGCGAACAAACATTGAACCAGCTCCTTGTAGAAATGGACGGTTTTGACAACACCAGCGGGCTCATTATCCTGGCCGCCACAAACAGACCTGACGTGTTAGACCCCGCGCTCCTGCGCCCCGGACGTTTTGACAGGCAGGTGCTTGTTGACAAACCCGACCTTAAGGGCAGGGAGGCAATTTTAGAAATTCATTCAAAGAATGTAATAAAAGACCCCTCAGTTGATCTGGAAACTGTAGCGCGCGTAACGTCCGGTTTTTCCGGGGCGGATTTGGCGAACATTGTAAACGAAGCCGCGCTACTGGCGGTCAGGGCGGGACGGAAAATGGTGGCACAGCGCGACTTTGACGAAGCAATCGAAAAAACCGTCGCCGGCCTGCAAAAAAAGACCAGAGTACTCAAGCTGAAGGAAAGAACACTGACCGCCTACCACGAAGCCGGACACGCCATAATAGCCGCGTTTACACCTAACGCAGACCCTGTGCAGAAAATTTCGATTATTCCGCGCGGTTTTGCCTTAGGTTACACTTTGCAGCTTCCGCTTGAAGACCGTTATACGGTAACCAAGTCTGATCTTCTAGGACGGATTGACATCCTTCTTGGCGGGCGCATAGCCGAAGAAATGATCTCAGGTGAATATTCAACAGGCGCGGCTAGCGATTTAACCAAAGCTACGGACATCGCCCGCAAAATGATCACCGATTACGGAATGAGCGAACGTTTCCGCAACGTAGCGCTGACATCGCGCGGCATGAGCATGACCGGGCAGGAAAGGCAGGAGCCGTCTTTCCAACGCGAGTACGCGGAAAGCACACAGCAGTATGTGGATGAAGAAATCGCCCGCGTTATAGAGAACGAGTACGCAAAAGCCAAAAAAATCCTGGAAGATAAACGCGATATACTGAATAATGTTTCCGCCGCGTTATTGGAAAAAGAAACCCTGGATGAAAAAGAGTTCAGAACCCTCATCGGGGGAATTTCAATAGAGGTGTAAAGCCTATATTTTTTTCCTGACACCCCTCAAGTATTTTATTCGGCATACATCTTAATCGCATTTCGGTTCCAGACATCGTGTAATGAGTGACTGTCACCAGGGTGTTTTTCCATTAGTTTGAGGTCTTTTTTGAATTAGTTGGTAAAAGCAAAGTCCAGCAATATTTAAACGCTCAAATCTTCCCTTGCTTCTTCAAGAGAAGTATACCATTTAGCCTGCTTTTCTCCATTAAAAATAGCGTCGCCCTCCACTATTGCGGCAAGTACTTTTGCATTAAAGGGAGGATTTTCTGCATGAAAGGGACAGTTCGCTCCGTGAATACATTCTGTGGCGGTTTCAGTTTCGGTTACTGTAATCATAAAAACTCCTCTATGTTTAATATACTCTTTTTATGGCAAAATAGCAATCATGCCTACTTGCCACTTTCCTCCCCCAAATACTAAAATACCCACAATGAGACAAAAACTTGCTGAAGTAAAACTATTTTACGCTATCCTGTTTGCTCCTCGCAAAAAATATTTTCTATTTAATAATTTAATCCCGTGAGCGTGGGCGTAAACCCACAGCGGCTCCTTGTGTGGCGAGGGTTTAATGGACGCACGTTTTTATTTGGCATTTATGGAATGTTTTGATGGACGCATCGACGTGGCATTGTAGGAAGCACGCCAATGTCGCCGCTGTGGCTTTCCGCCCACGCTCGCGCATTTTATTTATTAATTAATAAATTATTTAACAGTGAAACAATGAGTATTTATTACCTAGACTAAACTCCTTTAAAAAATGAAAAACATTCCCGAAAATGCCTTGAGAAAATAGGGCATTTTCCCCTATATTGCAAAATCTTACAATTTACGGTATTATATGCTTATTATGATAAAAACTGTAAAAACAGAGTCGTCAAATACTCACTTTTTTAACAATTTCGGCTTAAATACAATTGAAAGTGTGGGGTTTTAATTGTGATTAATAACTTTTCTAAAAACTGTAATATACCTCCCTCTGACCGCAGCGCGGAACGGCGGGATAAATCCCGCCTCATTTTGTTCATCTTGGGTAAGCTGTTCGGCGCCGGGGCGTGTGGGATTTGTTCATCTACACGCCTTAGGCGGCGTGCATTATTTACCCCCTCCCCCCCCCCCCAGAACAATAAACAGCAAAAAAAAACAAAAAACATCGATTTTTTACGCTATTTTCTCATTACTCACGGAAAAACGCCGTCCGCTTTTAGGAACGGCTTTTTTACTACAAATCAAAGAAGAAAGGAGTATTTAACATGAAAAACATTTTCAAAGTTTTAGGGATTATAGCCCTAGTTACTGTAATTGGCTTTTCAATTTCTTGCGGTGGCGATGATGACGGCGACAATACCGGCGGTGGTGGAGGCGGTGATGGTGGTGGAAATGGTAATGGTAGCGGCGGAGAGCCTACAGAATGGACAGCCGTAACGGACAGCAAATTTGGCACAAGCGCCATCTGGGCAATCGCCTATGGCAACGGCAAGTTTGTCGCAGGCGGCAATGATGGCAAAATGGCGTGGTCAACGGGAAATTAATAGACTAATCCCTGCCGTTTATGCGGATGCGCGGCGTATCTGACACCAGTTTAGCGTAGTGTCGTTACGTGCAACACCTACGCAAGATATGGGGTAAGTTATCGGACAGGACCCCCAATAAAATCTTTAGGCATACATCTTGCCCACACTTTGTAAATATTTTAATGTCAAACACTACTAATCAAAAACCACCCCTAACCAATAATTAGAATCACTAACCTCCTGCGCAATCAATCCAATGTCCACATTAGCCGTAGTCTCCGCGACAAGCCACTTTGTCCCATAAGCTTCAAATCGGGCGCCGGTTCCGGTAACGTCAATAAGCCCCATGGCGTGGCTGTACTGGCGCGAAATCATCATTGCGGCGTTTATATCGGCTTTTGAAAGTAAAATCGCGCAGATCATGGCGCGGCTGTCGCAGTCTCCCCGGCTTTCGGTAATGGCCGTAACAAGATTTATAAAATCGCTACCCCTGGGGCTTCTTTCGTATTTATAAGCCTGCACAAAAGAAAAAGCTCTCTGGGCAAACGCCCTTTTTTCCGCGTCTCCCCCAGAAGTGGGGCCGCCCCAACTGCGGACAATTATGGAAGCGGCATTTGCAATCCTGTCATAAGAATCGCGGTAAATAGCCCTGTAATAGCGAATCCACGCATCCTGCCATTTTGATGAATTAACATAATTCTGAAGAAGATTGAATTCGCGCTCGATAAAAACCTGCGCGGCTTCGGCATCATTCTCGCGTATCATAAAATTAATATTGCCCGGCTGAATAACAACTTTTTTTTGCCCTCCCCGCGGATAACTGTAATCAATTACAGGGCCTGGATAACGGCGCTCTTCTTTTGATGGGCAGATTGAATCCAATGCCGATATGTGAAACAATTCCAGTTCTTTTATGGCGGATAAGCCGTATGCGAGAGCAAGGAGCATCGGCTGCTGTCCTTTATTTTTATCAAGTTCCACGGCAATTGCCCAGCCGTGATAATCGCCAAAATTCAACTCCATTATTACGGCCTGTCTGTTATTGTACCGGTAAAAATCGGCATCGCCCTTATTTCCGATACTCTTGTTTAAATCGTTGACCAATTCATGCAGATTTTCATAACGTCCGTAATAAACGGCGGCGTCAAACATGGCTCCGCCCGGCCCCTTGAACGAAAAACGGTCTTTTGCGTCTCCGTCCACATATTCATAACCTTCGGGAAGATCGATAAAAAAGCCCCATGTGGGAGAATACATGGGGTCCGCAAAACATAAAACAGGAAAGAAAAACAATAAAACAAAGAAACGTTTCATGTTATTATTATCGGAATGAAAAACATAGAAATTTTGTATGAAGATGATAATATTATGATTATTAATAAGCCTGCGGGACTTGCCGTCCAGGGCGGAAAAGGGGTAAAAACCTCGCTGGACGCGATTCTAGCCGAACTCCGAGCGCCCGCGCCCCTGCTGGTTCATAGGCTGGACAAGGATACTTCGGGGGTACTGCTTGCGGCAAAAGGGCGCGAAAATGCGGCTCGTTTTTCACGCCTGCTTAACAACCCAAAAATTAAAAAACAGTACATAGCAATCTGCGCCGGTCTCCCTAAAAATGAAAAAGGCGTAATCACCGATAAACTGTTAATCCACGGCAATTTAAAAAGCTCTGAAACCAGATATAAAGTTTTAAAAACTTCCGTTTTTACGGAAGAATCCCTTGAATACTCCGCTCTTGAACTTGAACTTGGCACGGGAAGAATGCATCAAATCCGCCGCCACCTTGCCATGAACGGAAACCCAATTCTAGGCGACGACAAATACGGCGACTTCGCCCTCAACAAAAAATTACGCAAAAGCGCCGGCCTAAAACGCCTGCTCCTTCACGCCTCCAGGCTAATTATTAAAGACGGTGTAAATGTTGACATTCGCGCCCCATTACCGGAATATTTCTTTTGCTTTTATGAACAGCCGCTTTAAAAATATAAAATAACAAATAAGAAATAATAAATAAAGAGAATAAGAGATTTTCCCCTCTTCATTTTTTATTTGTTATTTTTTATTTATTATTTGCTCTTATAGTTGACTTAAATGCAAATTTTTTTCACAATTAAAAAAAGTTATGGAAGATAATTATCATACGCCTGTAACACGCCACTGGTTAGAGAGTTTGAGTACGGAGCAATTAATAAAGCTTGCCGACTCTAACGGGATAGATATCCCTCCCGATCTTGAAAGAATTTTCATCATAGAAGAAATACTGGAGGTTTCCAATGTTGACAGGCAGGAAACTACCAATGACTTGGAAGTGAATCATTCCTATTCGGAAACAGCCGCCCTGCCAAAACAATACAATATCTCCTATGTCGAAGTAATAATAAGGGACCCTTTTTGGGTTTTTGCTTTTTGGGAAATAAAAAAACACGACCGTGAATCGTATGAGAACGCGGACGATTTTAACGGATACTGCCTGCGGGTTATTCCGCTGGACAAGGATGGAAAAGAAAATAAATTAAATGAAAACTCCTTTACGGTATCGGTAGATGCGGAAGACTGCGGCAGGTATTTAGGCATTGTAGAACACACCGTGCATACCCCCGACTGTTATGTAATTCAACTCTGCATAGACAGGGGCGAGAACCTGCAAACAATTGCGGCCTCGCAGCCGTTTTACCTGCCAAAACCGTATAATAATGATATTATCTCTGACATGTGCCATAACCCGTTAATCCGCCTTTCGGGAGCGCGGGATTTGGCAATAATAAAAAATATTGACCGTCAACCCGCGGTTAAGAGGCAATAAAAATGGAATTCCGTTATGCGATCTCTCTTGTTTTAGAAGCCCACTTGCCATTTGTAAGGGAATTTCAAAAAGAAGACAATCTATCCCTGATTGGCGAAGAAAGCCGTTTTTTTGAGTATGTTAATGAAACCCTGCTTCCCCTCCTTGAAACATTGTACCGGCTGGAAACGGATCATATCCCGTTCCGCCTTGCCCTTTCGGTTTCCCCCGTTCTTATTCATTTATTAACAGACGAACATCTGCAAAAAAAATACCTTGCCTACACCGACAGGCAAATTGAATTCGGAAGGCAGGAACTTGAGCGAACCGCAAATAATGACGAGTTAAACAAACTTGCCCAGCGTTATTACAACATAACGGTAGACAGAAGAATCGCGTATACGGAACGCTATGAAAAAAATCTTTTAAAAGCGTTTGATTTTTACAGGCGCAAGGGCAAAATTGAAATTCTCGCCTCCTGCGCGACCCACGCTTTTTTGCCGTTTATAAGCCATAACGGCGAATCCTTACAGGCTCAGATGGAAATCCCCATTTCAGGCTACCGCCGCCACTTTGCGGGCGTTCCACAGGGTTTTTGGCTGCCGGAGCTTGGATGGTCTCCCGCGCTTGAACCGTATTTAAGAGCGTATAATTTCTCTTATACCATTGTAGACAGCCACGGCCTTTTATTCGCAAATCCGTCCCCGGACAAAGGAACCTTCTTCCCGGTAAAAACACCTAACGGCACGTTTATTTTAGCGAGGGATCTTTATGCCACCCGTGAAATAGAAAAAGCCGCGGGAGATGAAATATACCGCAACAATGACAGGGACGCAGGTTATGAACTGCCGCCTGAAACGGTAAACGCGTTTTTAAGCGCCGAAGGGGAACGGCACAGGACGGGATACAAGTACTGGTCGCATATTAACGGCAATGGCAATTATAACCCTCTGGCGGCCTGCAATCATGCGGCGGAACAGGCAAAAACATTCATACGCAACACAACAGCCCGTTTGGAAGAAGCGTCAAAATACATGGAAGAAGCCCCATTAAGCCTTTGTGCGCAAAACGCGGGCTATTTTGGAAGCCTCTGGCATGAAGGCTTTGAATTTATCGAGACGATTTTCCGTACAGCCTGCGATTATACAGACTTAAAATTTGTTTGCCCCAGCGAATATATCTACAAGCAGAATCTATCCGCTCTTCAGGTCGTCTCTCCGGAGTTTTCATCAAGCGGCGTAAACGGCTATGCCGAAACATGGCTTGACGTTTCCAATGACTGGATCTACCGCCACCTTGCCCGTTCCATGGAACGCATGACGGAACTGGCTGAGCGTTTCCCCGATGACACAGGCCTAAAAGAAAGGGCGTTAAATCAAGCCGCGCGCGAAATACTGCTTGCCCAATCTTCTGACTGGCCTTCACTTTTATTCAGGCAGGATTCAACCGAATACGCCAGTAATCAAGCGGGAAACGCCCTTCGTAACTTTACAACAATTTACGAAGCCCTTGGCAGTAATTACATCAGCACGGAATGGCTTACCAATCTGGAACGAAGGCACAATATTTTCCCGAATATTAACTATAGGGTTTTCAGAAGAAAGAAGTAGATTTAAAATTCCAACTTATAAAGATCCTCAATCCTCTGCCTTAAATCCTCGCGTGTTTCAAGCATATTAAGGCTTTCCCGCGCGGGGTCGTATTTTGGATTAAGCTTCAGAGCTTCTTCCCAGCACAATTTTGCGTCGTCAAGTTTTCCCTGTGAATACGCGTCAAGTCCTAAAAGATACAGTTCGTCCACTTTGTCAGATAACAGTTTGCGGCCTCCGTCGCCTAAATCAAAACGCACCGCAAGGCTGATCCTGTTAAGCGGCTGTAACTGGGTAAGAAAATCAAGGGTATAGTTTATGTCAAAAGAAATTTTATTCATGTTAATCGCGCTGCCTACTGTGACACGGCCGCTTCCCGGTTTTACCATAACGCCCGCGCGCATTGATAAAAAGCTTGCGACGTTGACGGAAACACCTAACGCCCCGTAAGGCGATTCGGAAAGGGAATAGTCCGTCAAATTAACCGGAAGGAAAAAATCAAAAGCGAAAGTAAGGGGACGGATTGGCTTATACGAAAGCGCCGCGTTAAGTACCGTTGGCAGAGGTTCATCCAGCGCGGGAGGGCCAAGGTTGCGGATAACGACGGCAATGGACGCGTTCTTATCCCTTGAAACGTATCCTTTTAACAGGTTGAATCTTGTAAGCAGGCCGACATCAGCCATAGCCATTACTGCGGACTGAGACAAACCCGAACCTTTAATTATATTGTCATTATCATCGGTATAGTCGGGTATTGTACGGAAAGCGCCCTTCACGTTCACTCCCAAAGACAAACCTGAAAAATAATAACCGGAGAAAAAATTATAAGAGGCGTTTAAAACAGCCACCCCCTCGGAATAATAACCGTTGGAAACCCGCTCCCCGTAAAAATTGTACTCGGTAAACGGCGTGTACAGCCACTTTGCTCCCGCGGCAAAACCAAAATTTTTAAAACGCGAGGCATAGGCAATCCCTTCGATTTTTACGTCGGCTATCCAGTTATTGTGAAAGAACGCCAACTCGGATTTTTCCAGCATTGATGAGCCCGCCGGGTTAAACTCAAGAAAAGAAACGTCGTCCGAAATTGCGGAGAACGCTCCCGCCATGCCCTCGGAACGCCCTCCCATCGGAATATTCAATACAGGAAAAGCGGTCAGCCCCGCGTTATCGTCAATCCCATAAATGCCGTTTAAATAATCCGTTATATTGCCGTAAGTATCCTGACCTTCGTCAGACCATACCGATAGACGAGGAAAAAAAAGCAGAAAAACGGCAAAAACAGCCGTAATAATAAGTTTGAATTTTACCACGAACCACACAAACTGTACCTTCGGTACATGCACGAACTTTTTGTACATATCTTGTCGTTGTTCGTGTTGGTTCGTGTTGGTTCGTGGTAAAAAATTCTTATTGGACATCCCTATTATATATTAATCGGAAAAAAACAAAAAAAATAGTATATGCGAAGGATTACAGGGAAAAATACGATAATATAATATAGAATATATTTGACAATGGCTAAACCTGTCCGCTTAACGCTTATTATCAGGATTTTCACGATTTTTTTGCTGTTTACTGCCATAACTCCGCTTTTTGGCGGCGGCGGACAGGATGCCGATCTGTCCAAAGCGGACGCCCTGATAAAAAGCAAAAAATACGACGAAGCCATATCAATATTAAGCGCTTATGCAAAACGAAACCCGGACAAGCTGGATTTGGCGCAGAAACGCATGCGTAAAATTTACCAATTACAGAATGATTTTAATAAGTCCGCGGATGAATTAATAAATACCATTTTAAACGATCCCGGGAACGCGGAAAAAATCCTTGAATTATCAAACAGGCTTTATTCGCTGGAAAGCGATAAGAACCCTATCCTTGAAAACTTTGTGTCAAGGACTCAGGAAATAGCGCAGTTCAACGTAAACAGAAACAGGCTTGCAAGTATTATGCAAAGGGGCCGCGAATTACTGGACAAGGGCGAATGCGCGGCCGCCATTCAGGTTTACGCGGAAGGCATGGATTTTATGCGTGATGAATTTTTCGCGGCAGATTACGGGGCAAATATTGAAAATCAAACAATAGCTCAAACAGAAAGAATCAATTCGATACTCGCTTCTTTTCAACAGACAAGCTCGCAGTTGGGGGCGGCTTCCGCCGAAATGATCCGCGTTATAAACTCAAACGCCGCCACGGGAATAAACGAAACGGCGGCAAGGCTTGCCTCCGCAGCGGACAGTTTTATCGCATTAAAACAGGAACTGTACGCCGCAGACGCCGTCTTTGCCGGAATTCTTAACATAATCAGGGCAAGAGAGCCGGAAATTGTTGACCGCAACTATATTTCATTTATCAGAATAAGCATTAACGGGCGTACGGAAGAAAACAAACAGGAAGGGATGTTAGGCGCTTTTGACGTTTACTGGAAAAATTCAATCGAACCCGTCAACGCTGCGATTACGCAATTTCTTCAAAGGACGAATTCTGCGGCGCTTATTGCGTTCAGCGGCGGAAATTACGCCGCCGTCATTTCTTCTCTGGACCGAACGGCTGATTATGCGAATCTTTCCCCGTTGTTTTTTGACAGACACAGGCGGCTTTTTGACGGCGCAAGAGCGCAGACAACCGCGCTCTACGGAAACAATATCCTGCGCGATGATATTCCGCCGTATCTTGAAATAAAAGCGTTAGGTGAAGCAAACAATGCCCTTTTGCAGGCGGCGAATACCGGCCTGCGCCTTAATATTGACCGTTCTTCACTAAGCCGCTTCCGTGAGGGGACAATTAACTCATCTGCGGCGTTAATTATCGAACAACAGACAAGAAACGCAATTACGGTAATGCAAACCGCAATTAACGGTATCATAACAAACGCCAATCAAATAAATACGGAAATAAACGCGTATAAAAATATTCAATACATCACAAACACGCTGACCGCCGTAAACGCTTTTTATACCCAATTGCTTGCGGAGGAGCGCCAGTCGGCCCAAAGGTACTACGGCATAGCGTATAACAGTTTTCAGGATACTCTGGCGGCAAGAAAAAAAGAATATGAAAGGGGCGACAATTTTCTTAAAGGTGAAAGCCGCACGGGTTCCAACGGCGTTGTTACGGTTTTACGCTACCCAGCCGAAGCGCTGACGGAACTTAACGCGATGCTTTCGGCGTTATCTGCGGATCTGCAAAACGGGAACGCTCTTTTAGAGCAATTTAAAAACGAGCCGTCAAATGTTTCAAACGATCAGGAAATCACAAGTACGCGCCAAAAGTATCAGGCGGCTGTAAATGAATTGGAAGGGCTCCGTACGCAGGGACTTGCGCTTGCGGCAACCGCCCGCAGCAGATCAACTCAGGCGGAGGCGTTCAGGCAGGAGGGGGAACGGCTCTTCAGGGAAGCGCAGACCGCCTATCAAAGACAGAATTACGACCTTGCACGCGAAAGAATTCAAAGGGCTTCCGACAGATTCAGCGACTCTCTTGAAATACAGGAATCTGCGTCTTTGCGGCAAATGCGCGACACGCAATTGGTCAACCTTGGCCAGCAAATAGCCGTTTCTGAAAATGAGGCGATAATCGCCGAGGTGCGTAATTTATTGAACAACGCACGTACCGTTTACTTTAACGGCAATTTCCAGCAGGCGGAAGATATTTTAACAAGGGCAAGAAACCGCTGGCGCATAACGAACCCGGACGACAACGAAGAAATAAATTATTGGCTTGGCATTATCCGCTCCGCGATGTCGGCAAGCTCGGATCGCGTAATCCCGCCGACGGCGCCGCTTTATGCGGAAATGAGCCAGCTTTTAAGCCAGGCGCAGAGAAATTTTGACGAAGGGGCGCGTTATATAAACTCAGGCCAGCGCACTTTGGGAATCGCTAAATTTGACGAAGCGCGGCAGTTGACGGGACAGGTCAGGCTGATATTCCCCGTCAATCAGGAAGCGGGTATTCTTGATCTCAGGATAGAGCAATTCCTGGATCCTGCAGCTTTTAACGCGTCTTTTGAACAGCGCTTAAGAAACGCCGTCGCCGGAACAAAACGGCGCTCCATAGAAGCGTTTGCCGACCTTCAAAACCTGGCGGAAATAAATCCCAGGTATCCAAATTTAAGGGCTATTTTAAATCAGGCTGAAATAGACATGGGATACCGTCCGCCGCCGCCAAACCCCGCAAATATCGCGCGTTCAAGGGAACTGACGGCTTCCGCAAGCCGTATTTTTGAAAGCAACGCGGCTGCCCAGTACGAAGTCGCCCTTACGCAGTTAAACGAGGCCATAGCTTTGAATCCGCAGAATACTGAAGCGACACAGGTAAGAGACAGGTTGTTGAGCAGGATGAGCGTTCCGGGAGGCATTGTTCTTTCAAGCGAGGACGAAGCCGATTACCAGAGGGCGTTACGCGAATTAAACGCGGGCAACAGTCTTGCGGCGCTTTCGCTTGTGGAACGTCTTATGCAAAACCCAAAAAACCGCAATATAACCAAACTGGTGGAATTGCAACGAAGGATACAATCGGTATTATGATACGCTCCTGCAAATTACCGTTATTTATTTTTCTCGCAATGTCCGCCATATTCACCATCTCGGCGCAGGAATTCTTCTGGGAAGAAGCGGAACCTTTTTCGCCCCGACCGGGAAAATTTCCCGTCAGCGCCCATTCAAATGATTTTTCAGCAATAGTGTGGCAGGAAGTTACACCTAACAGGGACTCAAGCGTAACTTCGGGCGGCTATATAAACATTCTTTTGGCCGTTAAGGAAGCGGGAAAAGATTGGGAACAAAGGGGAACGGTCGGCGGCCCCTATGCCTATTTAGGAACTGAACCGTCGATTATAAGCATGGTAATTGACGACAAGGGAAGAATCCTGATTGCCGCGGCTTCGGGAAACGCTCAGGCGGAGATACTTATTTCAGATAACAAGGGCTTGAGTTTTTCAAAACATATTGTGAATCTGGGGGCTGAAAATTCAGTAGCCCCGCGCCTGTATGTCCGCGCAGACGGCGGGTATCTTCTTTTTATTACAAGGGGGAGCGGTCAATCCCTTTCCATTTGCCATTCCCGCTCAGACAACGGAATTAACTGGCCGCCCTTTGAATTCTTTACCCAGGAAAACGCCCTTTCATTAAATTTCCTTCCGACACACGCAAGTATTGGTCATAGAGACATAGTGTTCTATCAATCGCTCGCCATCGGAACAGAATCAATATCGACATACCAACTGTATTATAAAACAAGCGAGGACGCGGGAAAAACATGGACGCAGGCAAGGCGTTTTACCACATTCAACGATCCTGTAATACAGAATCAAACAAACGTTGATAGTTTTGACAACCAACGTCCCCATCTTTCAAAATACGGAGATAATTTGCTTTTAGTTTGGGAACGGCGGGCGTCGGGCAGGACGCCTCAAATATACAGTGCGGTAATTAATTCAAACATAAGTATCACAGGCCGCGTCGAGCGGATAAACACTTCGGAAGCGTACTGTAATAATCCAATCGGTTTTACTTACAATAACGCCCCTACCGTAGTCTGGTTTGACAACCGAAGTGGAAACAACAGAATTATCCTTGCCCTACGCGGGGATTTCGGCTGGCAGAATTTTACGCTGTCGGACGTTTCAACAGAAGCGTCTTTTGCAAGACCCGTGGCGGACAAAGACGGCGCGTATATTTTTTGGCAGACTACAACGCGGGATACGGGGCGCATTTATATTCTTGCGCCGGATCGTTCAGTCGCAAGCCCAAGAATAACGGCGGTAAACTTTACGCCGTCAAATGTAAGCCGCTCGGAAAAAGCCCGCGTCTCATGGAACATTCCGCAAGACACATCCGGCATTTTGGGATTTTCCTGGAGTTGGAGTCAGGATCCAAATGATATTCCTCCCGAACAGGTAATGATTTACAATACCGGCAATACGTCAAATCTGAATATGGAAAATAACGCGCTAAACGATGGAACATGGTATTTCAGCGTCCGCTCCAATGACTATGCAGGCAACTGGTCGCAGCTCGCAAAAATAACTTACAACAAAAAAAGCACGCCGCCCCCTGAGGTAAAAATTATTGAGCCGTCGGTGACGGAAGACGGTTATCTTTTATCCAATAACATAAATTTGTCATGGGAACCGTCCTCAGATCCGTACATTGCGGGCTATACGTGGAACCTTCAATTTTTAGGCGCAAATGAAGAGGCCGCCATTAATCAGCCGCCTTCGGGAATAATGGGGACAAACAACTCGGTAAATTATTCAAATCAGGACAACGGCACATGGGCATTTTCGGTATCGGCGATTGATAAGGCGGGTAACATAGGACTGCCCTCGCACATAATTTTTAAAACAAATAAATTTATTCCCTACACAAGCGTCAGCTTTATTGACGCCCAACAGAATGAACAGGGAGTGCTTTCAATCAGAATAATAGGCAGGGGTTTTTCTTCTGACGGGCGCATAACGTCAGTGGTTTTGCAAAAAGAAGGCGGTCAGGAACTGCAGGCGGACAGTTTTAGCATTTTATCGGACAGGGAAATAAGCGGAATGACTTTTGAAAACATGGACGAGGGCCGCTACCGCATAAAATTAAACCACTCCGCAAGGGGCTGGTACACGGCGGATTCATTTATTCCCGTCGCAAGAACAGGCACGGTTAAGTTCGGCGATTATTCAAAAGAATGGAAACCTTCATGGAAAATACAGAGCAGGGGCTGGATAACAATTAACCCAATCATGGCGCTCGCAGCGTTGCTCGCCATCCTCTGCGCTATTGGATTAATTGCGACAATCCGGGGCATAGCCGGAGTCATTTCAGAGAGCGCGGCGATCAGGCAGGAAGCGCTCGCGATCATTACAGGAGATATTATGCCAATGGAAAAAAAACAAAAAACGGCGCAAATACAAAGAAGGGGCAGGGGGCTGCGGTATAAACTGACAGCTTTTACTACGGGACTTATCCTTCTTGTTATCATAATGATTTCTACGCCGATGTATGTCATTATGACCAAAACTCAGCGGGAAACACTGCTTAAAAGTTTATGGGACCGTTCAAGCGTTCTGCTTGAAGGGCTTGCTTCCAGCGCAAGATCGTATCTGCCAATGGCGATTCAATCACGCGGCGAACGCGGCGCGCTGGAATTAATGTACCTTCCCTCAAACTCCGAGGCGATTTCCGAGGCGAAATACGTTACCATCACAGGTTACGGCATTAACTCGATATACACGGATCATGTCTGGGCTACGAATGACCCTGACATTGATTCAAAGACTGACACGGCTGAATTACGTCCCGGCGTTACGCGCCTGACCGACGACGCGCTCAGCCCCTTCTACGCCGAAATGAGCGAAGAACTTAACAGCCGCGCCCAGAAAGCCGCCGGAGATCTTTCGAAGAGCATTACAACAATGACTGATCAATTCCTTGCCTTAGCGCTACGCACAGACGCCGAAGGAGAAAGACTGCGCGATGACATTCAGGTTACAATTAACTCTTTAAACGTAAAACTTAACGATATACTTGCGGGTATCTCGGGCGATATAGGCTCATATCCTGAATTTTCAATTAACAGCATCAGCACATCAGGAGACAGAAAATATATTTTCTATAAACCGATAATGTACCGGCAAATGGCGGATAACAACTTCTACCGCGGACTTATCAGGCTGGAAGTTTCACTGGATTCAATCATCAATGAAATTAACCGAGGACAGATGACGCTCCTGTTTACAATAGGAATTGTCGCGTTTATAGTTTTGTTAATCGGCATAGGCGGGGCTTTTATTTTCTCCGGTTTGATTATCAAGCCGATTATCAACCTGGTAAAACATATTGAAATAATCCGCGACACTGAAGACAAGGCAAAACTT
>Ga0268262_10002821_pt1 | contig 19593 bp, 18 predicted proteins | sample TergutNc150P3_FD_190354 | JGI IMG/M metagenome (GOLD analysis project Ga0268262, IMG submission 190354) | Nasutitermes corniger P3 segment gut microbial community from laboratory colony in Florida, USA - Nc150 P3 (SPAdes) (version 2) | ecosystem: Host-associated > Arthropoda: Insects >...
AAGATTTTCATGAATAATTATGTCGATCCGTATGAATGGCAGTGATAGTCTACCTTCGGTTCTGTAAACAACTCGCCTAAAGAACCTAAGGCAGACTAAATGAAAAACATCAAATTTCCGCTATCTACCCAGTCCCAGCCCGAAAGACAGCTTCAACTTATTAGTCCTTAGAGAGATCCAGTTTCCCGTAAAATTTTTTGTGGGCAGATAAAAATAATAGTAAAGCGTTAATTCAGGATCGGTGGGATCATATAGCCGTATTTCTCCGGTGTCGCCGTTTGCCCAAATTTTAATGGGAATCTGAGTTGTGAGGTTGTCATCCACCAAATCTACAACTGCGTTCAAATCTACGGTTTCTATGAGATCCATTTGGGAATTTGAAATGCTGCGGTAGACCTGAGCCGACAAACCCTTGATAAATCCCGGGGTAACGGGATTTTCATCATAATTAAACCACAAAAGATATGAAGTACCGCTTCCCCAGGAAGGGCCGTTGGAAACATCATTGGCAAAGATGTGGATGCCAAAGCCGCCGTGGGTCTTTCTGGGGCCGTCTTCGTAGCGGGCGTTAAACTCGTAGATCATGGCTCCGCTTTGAGGAACCCGAATGTTCACTTTGGCAAGCGGGGCGTTCGCATCATTTTGATAGAGCCTGTCACCGACCATACGCCAATCGCCTGAGGCATATTGAAACTCCGTAAGTTGCTGGGCGAATAGAGATGCCCCCACTCCCAAAACCAAGACGATAACTATTAACCGTTTCATAGTCCGCTCCTTAAAATAATTTCCTGGATAGATTATACCACGAGATAATTATGATAGCAAAGATTATAAACCTGTCCAGTCTAAATTTACAGTTTTTGAGAATTTCTTCTGGTTTTAACCAAACTTGTCGCCTTGAGGTTTTTGCCAATATCATTTATGGTATTTTTAAGTTTTTTCCTTAGATTTAGAGAAAAACCGGCTTTTAAGCCGGTTTTTTAGGAGTACAGCGCTTGTCAGATTCCCAATTAAACGCCGCAGACCGCCTTGGAGTTGAGCCTGTAGGCCGGCTCTTGCTTCGTTTCTCCCTTCCGGCAATTACAGGAATGCTGGTAAACGCCCTTTACAACGTGGTTGACAGGATATTCGTCGGCAGGGGCGTCAACGAGATCGCCTTGGGCGGCCTTTCACTGGTGGCCCCGCTTATGTCCCTCGCAATGGCTTTTGCCATGCTCTTTGGGATTGGATCCGCCAATATGATCTCCATGCGCCTAGGCCAGGGACGCAAAGAGGAGGCGGAAAACACCCTTAACCATTGCCTTTTTCTCCTTATATTGTCCGGCGCGGCGCTTACCTTTGTAGGGATTTTCTTTTTAGACAATATTCTTTCTTTCATGGGCGCTCAGGAAGGAAGCCTGGCTCTGGATTACAGCAGGCGCTATTTTAGGATAGTCCTTTACGGCTCAATACCCATGCAGGTGGGCTTTGGCCTGTCCCATTCAACCAGGGCGCAGGGTTTCCCCACCATCACCATGATTGCCATGTTTTTGGGCGCCGGGCTTAACACCGTCCTTGACCCCCTCTTTATTTTTGTTTTCCATTGGGGCGTTGAGGGGGCCGCCTGGGCAACCATCATTTCACAGGCCGTTTCCTGCATCTGGATACTTTCTTTTTCCTTTAGCAAGAAGGCGGTGATTCACCTCAAGCCTTCTGCGTTTAAGGCATCGCTAAAAACTGTTGTTGAAATAATGGGCTTCGGTTCCCCCCAGTTCATCATGCACATTGTTATGTCGGCGGTACAGCTTATCATCAACACAAGCCTTGGCTGGTATGGATCGGACGCGCTGGGTGTCAGTAACGGCGGGGATATCGCGCTTTCGGGGATGAATATAATCGGCTCAATATCGATGCTGATCCTCATGCCCGTGTTCGGCATCAATCAGGGCGCTCAGCCTATACTGGGCTACAACTACGGGGCGAAAAAATTTGACAGGGTGATTAGGGCGTATCTTCTCGCGATAACGGCGGCTACCTCTGTTTGCCTCCTTGGTTTTATCGCCGCCCAATGTTTCCCCCTTGCGATGATCCGCCTTTTTGTCCCGGACGGGAGCCCCGCGCTCTACACCTTCGCGCCCTGGGCCATGAGGGTTGCCCTGCTGATGCTGCCCGTAAACGGCTTCCAGATTGTCTCGGCCAATATGTTCACGGTTACAGGCCGTCCGAAAATCTCGATTCTCCTCAATATGCTAAGGCAGTGCATTATACTGATTCCCTGCCTTATTCTGTTTGGAAGAATTTGGGGGCTTTGGGGTGTCGCGGCGGCAGGCCCGGTGGCTGACGGCTTTTCCTTTATCTTTACCGGGACTATGATTCTTTTTGAATTGAGAAAGCTAAGGAAGAACAAATGAATGTTTTGATAATAGGCGGCGCCGGATATATAGGCAGCCACGTTGCAAGAGAATTTCTTGATCGGGGACACAAGGTAACGGTTTTTGACGATCTTTCAAGCGGGCTAAGGGAGAACCTTTTTCCCGAGGCCGCCTTCGTTCAGGGAACCATTCTTGACTATCCGGCCTTGCTGGCGGTCTGTCAGGGGCATAATGCCTTTGACGCGGTGGTACACCTTGCGGCTTTTAAGGCCGTTGGCGAATCAATGCAAAAGCCGGAAAAGTATTCCCTTAACAACATCAGCGGAACAATAAACATACTTAACGCCATGTCCGAGAGTGGAATTAAACATTTAATTTTTTCATCCAGCGCGGCGGTTTTTGGCCAGCCCCAATACCTGCCCATTGATGAAAAACATCCGGTGAACCCCGAGAGCTACTACGGTTTTACCAAGCTTGAAATCGAGCGTTTTATGGAATGGTACGACAGGCTCAAGGGCATACGCTTCGCCAGCCTCCGCTACTTTAACGCGGCAGGCTACGATGTAAAAGGCAGAATATCCGGGCTGGAACAAAACCCCGCTAACCTGATTCCTGTGATTATGGAGGTTGCCGTTGGAATGCGGAGGGAGCTTTCGATCTTCGGGAACGATTACGAAACAAGGGACGGAACCTGCATCAGAGACTATATCCATGTAAGCGATCTTGCGTCAGCGCACGCGGCGGCCCTGGATTACATAAGCAAAAACGACAAAAGCCTTACAGTCAACCTTGGAAGCGAAACCGGCACTACGGTTCTGGAAATTCTTGAAGCCGCCCGGCGCGTTTCCGGCAGGCCCATACCATCAAGCGTTACAGGGCGGCGCAGCGGAGACCCGGCGACCCTTACGGCTACATCAAAACTTGCCAGGGAACTTTTGAACTGGAAAGCGGATCATTCCGGCATTGACACCATAATTAAAAGCACCTGGGAAGTGTATAAAAAGACAGGGATAAGGGCGTAAAATGGAGCATCAAAAACTTAAGAAATTCTTTTGAATTTCATCACGTAAAGGCGCAAAGGACGCAAAGGGTCATAGGTAATGAGAAAGCCAGATTCTTCTTTAATATTTATTTTCATTATGAATAAAAAAAAATAGAGGAAGACTCAAAATTCAGTAATAATGCAAAGTCCTCTGCGAGCTTTGCGAGCTCTGCGTGAGGTCTTCTGAATTAGTTTTCTTCTTAGGTTAATGATGGTAGGTAAAAGGGAGTTTGCCATGAAAGAAAAGATTTTTAGCTTTATTGACAATTCAACCAAGCTCGCGGTGGAGCTTGAAACAGAGCTTTGCAAGTATCCCGCGATTTCGCCAGACTCTGGCGGCGAAGGCGAACTGGACAAATGCGAATTTCTCGCGTCCTGGTTAAAGGCTCAGGGCATAACCCAGCTTGAGCGCTACGATGCCCCCGACCCTCGCGCCAAAGGCGGTGTCAGGCCGAACCTTGTGGCAACCATTCCCGGAAAAGACGACCCGGCAAAGAACGCTCCGCGCTTTTGGGTTATGAGCCACATCGACGTGGTTCCGCCAGGCGAGGCTTCTTTTTGGAACAGCGATCCCTGGAAGACGACAGTTACCGATGATGGCAAGCGGATTGTTGGCAGGGGCGTGGAGGACAACCAGCAGGGGCTTACCTCGTCGGTTATAGCGGCGCTGGCGTTGGTCAAGCAGGGGATTACACCCAGCCGGACGGTAAAGCTCCTTTTCGCGTCGGATGAAGAAAACGGCAGCGTTTACGGCGTGGACTGGCTCATAAAAAACCGCCCGGAGCTTTTCCGTAAAAACGACATGGTCATTGTTCCGGATTCTGGCAGCAGCTCCGGCGCGGAAATTGAAATCGCGGAAAAAAGCCATGTCTGGGCAAAGTTTATCACCAAGGGAATTCAGACCCACGCCGCCCATCCTGACAAGGGCGTCAATGCCTATCTTGCCGGAGCGGATCTGACAGTGAAGCTCCACTACGCGCTTTCGGAAAAATTCTCAGACAGAAACCCGCTCTTTGATCCTGCTTATTCCACTTTTCAGCCCACAAAAAAAGAGCCCAATATCCCTAACATCAACACCGTTCCGGGCGATGACGTTTTCTACTACGATATGCGGATACTTCCTTCAACTTCCATTGATGATGTGTTTAAGGAAGTTGATCGCGTCAAGGCCGAAGTTGAAGCCAAGCACAAAGTGAAAATCAAGTACGAAATTGGCTACCGAAACGAATCCCCTCCCACTTCGCAGGATTCCACGCTGGTAAAATTTCTTTCCAAAAGCATAACGGAAGTGTACGGCATTCAAACCAAAACCGTGGGCATAGGCGGCGGAACCTTTGCGGCTTTCCTGCGCAAACAGGGCATTGATTGCGCCGTGTGGTCGCGTTTTGACTGTACCGCCCACCAGCCCAACGAATACGCCATTTTGGAAAATATCCTTGGTGACGCGAAGGTCATGGCGCTGATGATGATCTCTGAATCATAGTGGCTGTTAATTCGATTATCACTTCAATTGAAGATCTCCCGTCAGCGCTGGCAGATTCATTAAGCGCGGAAGAAAGGGCGCTAATCCAAAAGCTTAAAGCTTCTCCCTTCCCATTTGCCGTAACGCCTCATTTCGCTTCGTTAGCCGCTCCCAATCGCGATGATCCAATCAGGCGGCAGTTCATACCTGATCCCCTCGAAGAGACACACGATCCCTTTGCCCTTGATGATCCACTTGGCGAGGAACATTATCGGATCACAAGCCGGTTGGTGCATCAGTACAGCGACAGGGTTCTGCTTCTTGCTGGCGGCACATGCGCCGGTTTCTGCCGCTACTGCTTTCGCAGAGCAAGGATGAACGAAAGCTTTATCAGTAGCGCGGAGCTTGAGCCGGTTCTAGCTTACCTTGAGTCCTGCCCCGCAATACGCGAAATCCTTATTTCTGGCGGAGACCCCCTAAGCGCCGATGACGGTAGACTGGAAGAGCTTTTCGGGAAACTCCGCAATGCGCGGCCTGATATGCTTATCCGCCTTTGCAGCAGGGTTCCGGTGACAGACCCTAAAAGGTTAAGCCCCCAGAGCATTGATCTTTTTCGCCGTTATAAGCCGCTGCGCCTTGTTACCCACATTAACCACGCAAGTGAGCTTTCGCCTGACGCGCGGACAGCGCTGGCCTCTATTGTAGAAGCGGGTATACCTGTTCATGTGCAGACTGTTCTGCTTAGGGGAATCAACGACAGCGCCGAAACCCTTGCTCAGTTGTTCCGCGAGTGTCTTAACCTGGGCATTTCGCCTTACTATCTTTTTCAACTGGATCTTGCGCCTGGTACCGCCCATTTCAGGGTTCCACTTAGAAAGAGCCTTGCCATTTACCGAGAGCTGGAACGCTGTCTCTCCGGCCTTGCACTGCCGACATACGCGGTGGATCTGCCGGGCGGCGGCGGAAAGATACGTCTCAGCGAGGATGTGATTGCGGGTGAAGATAACGGGGTTCTGCTTTTAAAAGGGCATGACGGGAAGCTGTGGAAGTATCCGGCTTGAAATCATATATTTTTACTTTATCGTGTGATTAATCTTGCTTTAAGGCTGAATGTAAATGGAATTTTTTTATCAAAAAACGGAAAATGGTATTGACCATTACTACTGTTTTCCATTCCGCCTACATTAAAATATAAAGTGTCATATTCATTAAAACATTCAATTGTCAGTCCTGCTTTTGCCAATGAATTTATTATGTCGCTAACTTTGTACATCCATGTGTAACATTTCGCTTGTTTTTCTTCAGACGCGTAACCGCCAATTGTTTCACCATGTTCCGGTTCTCTGATAAAATACGGATATTTTACTTCCAGTTTATTTTCCCTTAATTTTTCCTCATCAAAAACAAAATAAAATGGGTGTGAATCCAGTAGATACAGAACACCGTTTTCTTTTAATAAAGACTTTATTGTTTCAGCCCATTTACTAAAATTTGAAATCCAACAAAGAACCCCTTCTGTTGTAAATACCATGTCATATTTCTTATTATGTTTTTCTTTCAACTCCATAATATCCGATTCGATAAAATCTATGTTTTGGATACCCAATTCTTCTGACATTTTTTTTGCGTAAAAAATATTATCAGGTACTAAATCTACTCCAGTAACAATAGCTCCTTTTCGAGCCAACGCGATAGAATCAGCCCCGGTATTACATTGAAGATGAATTATTGATTTGCCTGAAATATCGCCTATTTCTTTTTCAATAATGCTGCTTAGCTGGGGATTTCCGTCCTGTAATGACTTTTTGAAGTGTTCATAATGGTCTTTGGATAATAATCCCCACGCCGCTTTATTTGCTTCAACTTCTTTCATATAAAAATGATATATTAATTTATAATCAGGAAATGAACATTTTTTATCATTTTAAAAATTTTTTGTAAATATATATTATTCACATATATTTATCTGCTACCCAATCAGCCCATAGCCAGACTCAAGGGCCTGCTTGTTCAGCTCCTCTGTCCCCTTGGGCACGCGATCCATAATCGCCGCTAAAAGGGATTCCTTGCTGACGAGCTTGAGCAGGCCGTTAATCGCGCCAAGGGCAATTATGTTGGCAACCATGGGCTTACGCATTTTCTCCGCCGCGGTGTCCAGGATGGGGAGCTTTAAAACTTTTTCAGGCTCCGGGTATTTCATGGTTATCCTTTCATCCACGATAAGAACGCGGGTAAAATCTTTTCCGTACTTGTCGTAGGCGTCCTGGGTCAGACACAGTAGCATATCGCATTTCTGAACTTTTACAAAATCAATCTCGCCGTCGCTTATTATGACCTCGGCCTTGCTTGAACCGCCCCTTGCTTCCGGGCCGTATGACTGGGACTGGATCACCTGCTTGCCGTCGAGCAGGGCGGATTCGGCCAGAATTACGCCCGCGAGTATAAGCCCCTGCCCGCCTGAACCGCTCAATCTAAGTTCTGTTTGCATCTGTTGTAACCTCTGGTTCCATGAACCTGTCAATAATTTTTTGATACTCGTCGGTGTATTCGCTTTCAACGGTGTTCTTGAACTCGCCGATGAGCAGCTTGCCGTGAAGGTCTTCGGCTGTCATGTTTCCCGCCCTGGCTTTTTTCACATCAACCGCGTTGTCTTTGGCCCACTTCATAATCTCTACAGCGCCGCCTTTTTTATTTTTCCTGCCGTAGTAGGTAGGACACGCGCTCACGCCTTCGATGAGAGAGAAGCCTTTGTTTGCCAGCCCCTTTTCAATCAGCTTTACCGCCTCTTTAACATGGTAGGTGGTGATCCTCGCCACGTAAGTAGCGCCAGCGGCGTCCGCCAGTTTAATCAGATCGAAGGGGCGGTCTATGTTGCCGTAGGGGGCGGTAGTCGCGAAGTCATTCATCGGCGTCAGCGGAGAATACTGCCCGCCCGTCATGCCGTATATGCTGTTGTTGAACACAATCGTCGTTATGCCGATGTTTCTTCGGGCGGCGTGGATGAAATGGTTGCCCCCGATTGCGGTCGCGTCCCCGTCGCCGGTTATTACGATTACCGTAAGCTCAGGATTTGCCAGCTTAATTCCAGTCGCGAAGGCAAGGGCGCGCCCGTGGGTTGTGTGCAGGGTGTTAAAGTTCATGTATCCCGCCGCCCTTGAGGAACAGCCAATGCCTGACACAACGCAGACCTTGTTTTTATCCAGTCCCATGTTTTCGATTGCCTGCGCCACAGCCCGCATCAAAATTCCGTGGCCGCAGCCTGGGCACCAGATATGCGGAAGCTTGTCAACGCGGAGGTTTTTCTTTATAAGATCACTTGCCAGAATTTGATCAGCCATGTTTTACTACCTCGCAGATCTTTTTATATACTTCGTTGGGATACAAAATGTCGCCGTCAATTTTGCCAATGTGCGATACTTCGGCGTCGCTCTTCAAGATTCTTTCCGCTTCAAGCGAAATCTGGCCGTAGTTAAGCTCGGCGACAAGTACTTTCTTAATTTTGTTTTCTTTGACACAGGCCTTGAAGGCTTTTTCAGGGAAAGGCCAAATTGTAATCGGTCTGAAAACGCCTACTTTAATGCCGGATTCGCCTGCAAGCTTTACCGCCGCCTTAACGGTGCGAATGGTTCCCCCATAAGAAAGGATCAGAATGTCACAGCCTGAAACCCCGCTTTGCTCATAGCGTATAATGTCATCGACATTGTCCTCGATCTTTTTCATTAATCGCGCCATCATTTTTGCCGCGATGGCGTTGTTGTTGGTCGGGAAACCTGTTTCATCGTGGATAAGCCCCGTTATGTTGTACCTGTACCCCTCGCCGAAAGACGGCATGGGCGGCACGATCTCGCCTTCGGGAACTTTGAACGCAAGAAACTCCTCGGGGCTTACGGCCGGTTTTTTCCGGTTCACGATCTTTAATTCAGACGCGTCAGGAAACTCGACTCCCTCGCGAAGATGGCCGATGATTTCGTCCATCAGAAGGATCACTGGCGTGCGGTACTTTTCCGAAAGGTTAAACGCCTCGACAGTTAAATCGAAAGTTTCACGAACCGAAGACGGCGACAGGGCAATTACCGGATGGTCGCCGTGCGTACCCCAGCGCGCCTGCATGACATCGGCCTGCGAGGGCGAAGTCGGCATTCCGGTGCTTGGGCCTGAGCGCTGGACATTGACGATGACGCAGGGTATCTCCGCAAGGGCGGCGTAGCCAATGTTCTCCTGCTTTAAAGAAAAGCCCGGGCCGCTTGTGGCGGTCATCGACTTAAGCCCCGCGATGGAAGCGCCTATACACGCCGCCATGCCGGCTATCTCGTCTTCCATCTGGATAAATTTGCCGCCCACCATTGGGAGCCTTCTGGAAGATTCCTCGGCAATCTCCGTGGATGGCGTGATTGGATAGCCCGCGAAAAATTTCATCCCCGCCGCGATAGCGCCTTCTACGCAAGCTTCGTTTCCCATGAGCAGTTTCATTTTTCTTCCTCTTGTAAGTGTATTGCGTAATCGGGACAGCGCAACTCGCAAAATCCGCATTTTACGCAGGCATCCGGATTGGCGATTACGACTTTTTCCAGCTTTACCTCAAGAACCTTCACCGGACAAAAAGCCGCGCAAATACCGCAGCCTGTACACCAGTTAATATTGACAACTAATTTCTTGCTATTCACTGCCAACGTCTTCTCCTTAAATCTTCTCCATAAATCGAACGCTCTATAATGGGATGTTTCCGTGCTTTTTGGACGGCAGGTCTCCCTTCTTGCCGGTGAGCATTTCAAAAGCGCTAATAAGGCGCAGGCGTGTTTGGCTTGGTTCAATTATATCGTCCACAAAGCCCCTTTCCGCGGCCTTGTAGGGCGTGGCGAATTCCCTTGTGTACTCGTCGATTTTTTGCTGTTTTGTCGCCGACGGATCAGCGGAATTCTGAATATCATTTTTGAAGATGATATTGGCGGCTCCGTCGGGGCCCATGACTGCGATTTCCGCGAGCGGCCAGGCAAGCACGAGATCCGCGCCGAGGTCTTTGGAACACATGGCAAGGTACGCGCCGCCATAGGCCTTCCTTACGATGACTGTAACCTTGGGCACTGTCGCCTCGGAGTAAGCGAACAGCATCTTCGCGCCATGCCTTATGATGCCGCCGTACTCCTGTTCAGTGCCTGGCAAAAAGCCGGGCACGTCAACCAGATTCAGTATGGGGATATTGAAGCAGTCGCAGGTTCTGATAAACCTCGCGGCTTTGTCCGAGGCGTTTATGTCAAGACAGCCAGCTATCCAGCTCGGCTGGTTGGCGATTACGCCGACGGTTTTGCCGTTGATCCTAATAAAGCAGGTAATGATATTCAGAGCGTAATGCGGGCTTACTTCCATCATGTCGGCGTTGTCCGCCAGCTTTCTGATTATCTCTTTCATATCGTAGGCCTTTTTCGGCTCAAGCGGCACTATGCTGTTTAACTCGGCAATTATGTCGTTCGCGCCGGACGGGGCCTGGTAACAAGGCGCGTTTTCCCTGTTGTTGGACGGCAAAAAACTTAAAAGCCGCTTTACTTCGGCAATACACTCAGCGTCGCCGGGCGAAACAAACTGCGCGACACCTGACACTCTGTTATGCGTCATGGCTCCGCCAAGCGCCTCAGCGCTGACGTCCTCGCCCGTCACGGCTTTGATAACCTGCGGGCCGGTGATGAACATGTGCGCCGTCTTGTCCACCATGAAAATAAAATCCGTCAGCGCCGGCGAATAAACCGCGCCGCCCGCGCATGGCCCCATGATGACCGATATCTGAGGTACAACCCCTGAGTTGATCGAGTTTCTGTAGAAGATCTGGCCGTAGCCGGACAGCGCGTCAACGCCTTCCTGTATGCGGGCCCCGCCTGAATCGTTAAGCCCGACTACCGGCGCGCCCATTTTCGCGGAAAGATCCAAAACCTTGCAGATTTTCGCCGCGTGCATCTGCCCGAGCGAGCCGCCAATAACCGTGAAGTCCTGGGCGTAAGCGTAAACCAGCCGCCCGTTTACCTTGCCGTATCCTGTAACAACACCCTCAGCCGGAGCCTCCGTCGTTGCCATGTCAAAATTAACACAGCGGTGCTTTACAAACGCGTCAAGCTCAACAAAACTACCCGCGTCAAACAACTGGGCGATGCGCTCCCTGGCAGTCAGCTTGCCTGATTCGTGTTGCTTGTCTATGCGCTTTTGCCCTCCGGCTTCTTCAACCTTTTTTCGTATTTCTTTAAGCTGTTCAAATTTATCAGACATCCTGTTCTCCTTTAGTTTCTTTTACGTGGCTTTTCTTTCGCACAGTTCCAGCAGTATTCCGCCTGTGGACTTGGGGTGGCAAAAGGCGATTTCAGCGCCGCCAGCGCCGTAGCGCGGTTCTTCGTCAATCATGCCTACGTTTTTTGATTTTAGTTCTCCAATGGCCGCGCGAACATCGTCAACCCGCACCGCAATATGCTGAATGCCGCTTCTGCCCTTGTTCGCCTCGATAAACTTGGCTATTGGGCCATCCTCGCTTGTAGACTCAAGAAACTCAAGCTCGGTGTCTCCAACCGGGAAGAAAGCGACTTTTACCTTTTGATCGGCGACTGTTTCCGTGCCGCCGCATTTAACGCCCAATACATCTTCGTAGAATTTGATCGTCGCATCCAGATTTGTTACGGCAATGCCGATATGATCGATTCTTGAAACATCCATAAAAACTCCTAAAGAAACTTGTTTCTAAGAAACTTGGTTTTTAAAAAACTAGTTTTTAAAAATCCATCCTATTGATAATATTATTCGCCAATGAATAGGGGTCGAGCGAATATTGGTCTTTTTTCTCATTTTTAGCATCTTGATATGATGCTATCAGTTCTTCTATGCGCCGATCCAGTGTGTCCCTGATGATGTCCCTTACCTGGGCGGCCTTATTGCGCTCGCGTTTTTCAGCCAATTTCCCCGAATTTAGCATATAATTCTTATGGTTGAAAATATTCTCCAAGAGGGTATCCACCCCTTCGCCAGTTTCAGCCACGGTCAGGCAAACGGGAGGCTTAAATTCCCAGTCGGTCTTAAAATCCAGCATTGCCTTTGTTTCCAGCAGAGTCCTTTCCGCGCCTTCCCTGTCCGCCTTGTTCACCGCGAAAAGATCGCCGATTTCCATCACCCCCGCTTTTATTGCCTGAATGTCATCGCCAAGGCCGGGAGCCAGCACGATCATCGTGGTATCGGCGCATCGCGCAATGTCGATTTCGGATTGGCCCACCCCGACGGTCTCCACAAAAATGTAGGTACAGCCGTAAGCGGCAAGGATGACCAGGGCGTTGGCGGTCGCTTTTGAAAGGCCGCCCAAATGACAGCGCGCGCCCATGGAACGGATGAACACGTTTTTGTTTTCGGACACGCCGCCCATGCGGATGCGATCCCCGAGTATCGCTCCCTTGGTAAACGGGCTTGTCGGGTCTGTCGCGATGACGCCGATTTTTTCGCCCCTGTCCGCGAGCAGTTTTACCAGCTTGTCAGTAAGAGTGGACTTTCCGGAGCCGGGCGGCCCTGTAACGCCTATGACGTACGCCCCATTAGAGCGCGGATAAACGGCTTTTAGCGCGTCCAGGTATCCGGGGCTTTCGTTTTCTACTATAGATATGAGACGGGCGCATGCCCGCTTGTCGCCGGCCAGAAGCCGGGACGTGAGTGAAGGGTCCATCGACATCAAACGAGCTCGCGCTTTAAATTATTGCGTATGTACTCAATCGCTTCTGTTGTCGTTGTTCCAGGCGTGAATATTTCCTGCACGCCCTGCTCTTTAAGAAGGGGGATATCCTCTTGTGGAATAACGCCGCCGCCTATTACCAGCGTTTCATCGTAGACGCTTTCTTCTTTTAGAAGAGAAACAACCCTGGGCATCAGGTGCATGTGCGCGCCGGACAAAATGCTCATCGCCACCACATCCACGTCTTCCTGCACCGCCGCCTGGACTACCTGCTCCGGCGTCTGCCTAAGTCCGGTGTAAATAACTTCCATGCCTGCGTCTCGAAACGCCCTTGCCAAAACCTTGGCGCCCCTGTCATGCCCATCAAGCCCAGGCTTGGCTACCAAAACCCGTATCGGTCTCATTTATATTCTCCGCTTAAATAATGATATTTTGTTTGTATTCGCCAAAGACATCGCGCATAACGTTGCAAATCTCGCCGAGGGTGGCGTAAGATTTTACCGCCTCAAGAATGAAGGGCATTACGTTGTCGTTGGTCTTGCATACGGCGCTCAGTTTTTCAAGCGTTTCCTTGACCCGCCCGTTGTCCCGCTTTTCCTTAAGCCGCTGAACGCTTTCCTTCTGCATCTGTTCCGCCGCCGGATCGACCCTTAAAAGGCCTTTTGGCGCTTCCTCTTTCACGTGGAATTTATTGAGGCCCACGATGATCTTTTCCCCGCTTTCAATGGCTTTCTGGTATTTGTAAGCCGCGTCCATAATTTCCTTTTGGATAAAGCCTGTGTCGATAGCGGCGGGCGCGCCGCCGATGTCGTCTATGCGGGCTATGAGCTTCGCGGCTTCTTTTTCGATTGTGTCAGTCAGCGCTTCCACGTAGTAAGAGCCAGCCAGCGGATCCACGCTGTCAGCCGCGCCGCTTTCGTTGGCGACAATCTGCTGGGTACGCAGGGCGATCATCACCGACTGCTCGGTGGGCAGGGCCATTGCCTCATCTCGTGAGTTGGTGTGGAGCGACTGGGTTCCGCCCAGCACGGCGGCGAGCGTCTGTATAGCCACGCGGACTATGTTGTTATCCGGCTGCTGGGCGGTAAGCGTGCATCCCGCCGTTTGCGTGTGGAACTTCAACTGCCAGGACTTGGGGTCTTTTGCGCCAAAACGCTCCCGCATGATTTTGGCCCAGAGCCGCCTTGCGGCGCGGAACTTGGCAACCTCTTCCAATAAATTGTTATGAGAGTTAAAGAAGAAAGAAAGCCTTGGCCCAAAATCATCCACGTCCTGTCCGGCGTCCACCGCCGCCTGCACGTAGGCAATACCGTTAGCCAGTGTAAAGGCAACTTCCTGAATGGCGGTTGAGCCAGCCTCGCGGATGTGATAGCCGGATATGCTGATTGTGTTCCACTGCGGAACATTTTTTGAACAGTACTCAAAGATATTTGTAATAAGCCGCATGGATGGCTTTACCGGGAAAATATAAGTGCCCCTGGCTATGTATTCTTTTAAAATATCGTTTTGAATTGTGCCGCGTAGTTTGTCAGGAGCCACGCCCTGCTTTTCGGCAACCGCTATGTACATTGCCAAAAGAACGCCAGCCGGAGCGTTTATTGTCATGGAAGTGGACACTTTGTCCAGCGGGATGCCGTCAAAGAGAATCTCCATGTCTGCCAGGGAGTCAATCGCTACGCCAACCTTGCCAACTTCGCCCTGCGCGATAGAGTCGGTAGAGTCGTAGCCCATCTGGGTTGGAAGGTCAAAGGCCACCGAAAGGCCCATGGAACCCTGCTCAATCAGGTATTTGTAGCGCTTGTTGGATTCCTCGGCGGTAGCAAAGCCCGCGTACATTCGCATTGTCCAATGTTTGCCACGGTACATGGTGGGTTGTACTCCGCGCGTAAACGGATACTGGCCCGGATAGCCCAGGCTGGTTTCGTAATCGAAATCCGGCAGGTCAAGCGGCGTGTAAAGCCTTTTAACCTCAACTCCTGTGTCAAATTCGTACTTTTGCTTTTGTTCCGGGAATTTCGAAAGGGTTTTCTTTACCTGAGTCTCTTCCCACTGGTTGTACGAATCCTTAATTCCGCCGCCGCTCATAGAAAAATCTCCTTCAATTCAATTATAGGTTATTTTTTGAGGAATTTAAAGGTCAAGGGTTCGCGAAATGTCGCGTATTACCGGCAATGTGCATACACAGCTGGGGTTAAACACCCAGCGCTCTACTTAGCAAATAGCCTACTACGAATGACAGGGCCGCGACCGCAAGGCTTATAAAAGTCATCTCAAGAAAACGCCGTTTAAAATCCAAATCCTTTGCTACGGCAAGATAATAATTGAAAATCAGGATGATAAAGACCGCCACGGCGATGGTAACGGCAAGGGCTGTAAATTTACTGGCAAGGAGTAGGTAGGGCAGGATAAGCAGGGCCACGGTAATAACGTAGGCCATGCCTGTGTAAAAAGCCGATTTAAGCGCCCGTGGATCGTTCTCAGCCTTGCAGGACAAATATTCCGATGCCGCCATTGAAAAAGAAGCGGATACACCGGTAACAAGCCCCGCGATGGATATAAGCCTTGTACTTGCCAAAGCCAGGGTAAAGCCGGCAAGGGAGCCGGTCAGTTCCACAAGGGCATCGTTCAGCCCCAGCACAACGGAGCCGGCAAAGTGGAGCCTTTCCTCGTCCAGCATGTTAAGGAGCTTGTTTTCGTGTACGGCCTCGTCTTTGGCAATGTCTTCCGCCTCGGGGAAACCTTTGACAAGTTCCATATAATTTCTGGACGCGGTTCCTTCGTTCTTTTCCATCTGTTTCAGGGTGAAGGTAAGTCCCAGAACGCGGGCCTTGAGAACGCTCCAAAACACATTCAAGCGTGAAGGCTTTACATCCACGCCTGTTTTCCCCTGCCAATACAGAGCATGGCGTTTTTCCTCTTTGCCAACGGATCTGAGAATATCCGCGTTATGAGGATCCTTGCAGAGTCCTGCCAGCTTTGTGTACACATGGTATTCGGTGATTTCCTTGCGCTGAACTCTCATGGCTGTTGTCATCATCTTGTCATTCATAGTTTCTCCTCAACATATTAGTATTATGTATTATCTAAGAATCGCGGAATTGACTCATTTATAAATAAACCGGATATCGGTGACCTTTAATATTGGTTATTTTAACTGAATACCATAGGCAAAGACCTTAGACAACTCCGGAAATCCGACGACACAATTGGCGAACCAGGGAAGTTGAAACTCCGCCGATTCAAAAACCACAATATCAGGTTTGTAGCGAACAATGTATTCGTCAAGGTTATTTTTATTGCAAAAGTGGATGAAAATCGCTTTGCCGAAATGTTGAGCGAAATACTTGCCAATGTATTCTTCCGCAGCATAGCTGTCACGTAAAAACAGAATTACCGGTAGGCTCTGGTTTGTGTTTTCATAAGCATCATTTCCCCAGATAGAACGGTCTACCTCAACATCGTCAAAAAATGACGAGTCTAACCTTTTATAAGTTATTCCGGTTTTAAAAGAAACTCTGGGAATCCCTTTTCCGTCATAATCTATGTTAAGATCACTTAATTCATAGGGAACAATCCAGGGAAAATATATATTGATATGTTTCATTAATTCGCGGTACGCGAAAAAAGCCCCCAGCTGAGTGTAGTGGCCAAAATCACTGGCAAATGACCTGTCGTCTACTACATAATACAGCGGATAATTATTCTTTTCCGCCAGCAAAGCCTGCCTGATGTTAAAAACGTCCACGCTTGTGTTTCCCTGAAGATATTTTGTTATTTTATCCAACTGAATAGGTTCGAGCCCCCTTTTAATGGACTTTGGATAAAATTCAGGATAAACAGACTCCTTGTCGGTACACAACATAACCACGAGCGGTATACCTTTTTTATCAAGATATGCTTTAACCTCTTGAAGCTTAACCGCCATGTTCGCCAATTGCTCGTCAGAAAGGAATTGTTTCCCCTGGAATTTTGGTATCAAAAAACCATCCACATGGGCAAAATAATGATGTCCCCGCTCACCGACAAGAAAGACATATTTTCCGTCTGTATACCGAATATCGCTGTTCAACCATTTGTTTTTGTCAATCACATTATACAGCTTTATCAAACGCTCCCTGAAACCGGTACTGTCCTTAAACCAGGCGTCAAAATCTTTTATAAATACCCCCGGATGGCTTATTATATCGGTCAGGTCGGGGGGGGCCGCAAGCATCCGGTTTTCCCCAACGGAAACCCTATCTGAGGATAAATCTACAAAAACTAAAGGCAACGTCAACATTCCCATAAAAACGACAGTGAAGCAAACATTAAAAACACGCATTTATTTCCTCAAAATCTGAAATATATAAACGGATTGTATGATGAAGATGTAACAAAAACCATACATACGAAGAAAAGAGCCAAAATCAACACAGGTGTTATGTATTTCAGGAAAACCGTATTGCGTACCCTGAGAGAGTCAAGTTGCCGCTTAAACACCGGAGTTGACGTAATAGCCGCCAGGCACAGTAAAAAAACAACCTTCGGGCTCAAATAATACCAGATCGTAAATCCTACGTTCTCAGGCTGCGCTAAACCAAACATTATCCCCAGGAAGCTAAAAGCATAGCGCAGTCCTGGCGAGCGGAAAAAAACCCAGCCAATTATAACTATCAAAGAAGTCATCATATACCGCAACGGAACAAATTTTTTGTTCTGTACTCCCCTTGTCTCGGACAAACGCTCAACGATCAAAAATAAGCCGTGCCAAAGCCCCCATGCCAAAAACTGGAAATTTGCCCCGTGCCAGAATCCGGTCAGGACAAAAACAATCAATAAATTAACATACACATTCCCCTTTCTGTTGCCCCCTAGTGGTATGTATACATAATCTCTGAACCACGATGAAAGGGATATATGCCATCTGCGCCAAAACTCGGTTATGGTTTTTGAAATATACGGGTAATTAAAATTTTCTAAAAACTCAAATCCGAAAAGCCTGCCTAGCCCTATGGCCATATCGGAATAACCTGAAAAATCAAAGTAAATCTGGAACGTATAACAGATAATCCCCAGCCATGCAGTCGCGTGTGTATTTTCAAGCGCCTGATTGGCGAATACCAAATCCGCGACATATCCCATATTGTTCGCGATAATAACCTTTTTAGCGAGACCTATGATAAACCGTTCCGCCCCGGCAATAAATTTTTCAAGCGATTCTGTCCGGTGATATATTTGTTTTTTAATATCAATGTACCGTACAATCGGACCGGCTATAAGCTGCGGAAAAAATGATATAAAAAACGCCAGCTTGGCGGGATTCCTTTGAACTTTCACCTTCTGCCAGTATAAATCAATCACATAAGACATACCCTGAAAAGTGAAAAAAGATATTCCTATAGGCATAACGATAGCATGAAGCGTAAAGCTGGTATTAAAGACGCGATTAACCGTGCTAAGCGTGAAATTAAGATACTTAAAGTAGAACAGAATGCCCAGGTTGCCGGTAGTGGCGAGGATAAGCAAAACCTTCGCGAAGAATCTTTTTCGAGAAAATATGCTTGCATTGATAAACAAACCGAAGGTATAGTTTATTGTTATCGACAAAAGCATGATCAGGATATATCTTGGTTCGCCCCAGGCGTAAAATAACAAGCTGGCAAGAAGCAAAAAATAGATACGGAAATTTTTATTGAGCAGGTAATACCCAATAACAACTAACGGTAAAAAGAAAAACAAAAAAATTGAGGAGCTGAATACCATATTATGATATACCTCGCGCAACGGAGCCGGCAAAGCGGAGCCTTTCCTTGCGCTGAACTCTCATGGCTGTTGTCATCATCTTGTCATTCATCATCTTTCCTCAGTATAAAATAAGTCTCCAAGGATGTATATTCAATATAGCGACATAAATACCATATACGTTAACTTAGCTTTCAATATTTCTCACAAAGGACACAGAGGAAAATTTCCATAATTTCCGAACCCTTTAATCATAAAAAGACCGACGTGTACAGCGGACTTTACAAATTAAGCCCAGAACTCTGTGTTCTTTGCGCCTCCGTGTGAGTTCTTTTGGGATCGATCTATTTCTTATGTTAATATACATGGCATAAACACCGCCAATCCGCTTTCCCTCAGTCGCTTCCAAATTCTTTTTGCCCTGTCTTCGTCTGAAATTTGCCACAGAGAAGCGTAAAACTCTTTTGCATCCACAACATTGCCTTTGGAAGCGGCTTCCAGCAGGGCGGCGAGCTTTTCCGCTTCGGCTTCTCCGGTTGTGATTAGCTTTCTTTCGGCCAGCCGCCAGCGCCAAAAAAGCGAATGCCCATCATGCCGCGGAAGCGTGCCTAAAAATAAAACCCTGCCGCTTTCAGGCTCTGCCATCGGCACTGTCGCCCTGACCCTGTCCCGACTTCGGGCGTATTTGTCCAAAAGGGCGGAGACAAGATCCGGCGGAACCGACGGGGCCTTTACCTTGAAAGAAAAAGCGGAGCTAACGGGCGTTTCTGTAACGCCAGCCATCCACGCGCCAAGCAACGTTTCAAGGCCCTCGCCGTATTTATCGAATCGTTCCTCGCCCTCAAAAGAAAGATCGTTTAGCGCAAATATTTGAGGATTTTCCAAAACTTCAGTCTTTGGAAAATCTACTTTAGATTTAGATGAAAAACCGGCCTTAAAGCCGGTTTTTCGAGAGCCTTTTTCAAAACTAACAAAGTTTTGGGAAAGGCTCAGTTTGCCATTTTGCGGGGAGTCACCCTTTACTTTTAAAAGCGGATGCAGGCCGCGTTCTTTTTCGGCGTAGATTCGCGAGTGTCGGGTAAGGATGAACTTGTGCCAAAAAGCGGAATCCAAAAGCCCCTCGGCAAAGAGCTGCCTTAGGGTTTCGGCAGAGTCGATCAGCTCTTCCTCGTCCTCATCCCAGTAGCCGTAGATAAGATAGGCGTGGGTTAAAATCCCCGCCTCTTTAAACGCGGCCAGCGCCCTTACCGCGCTTTCAAGATCGATGCCCTTGCCCAGCCGCTTAAAGCCCTTTTCGGTGGCGACCTCAAGGCCCGCCGAAACCCCCAAC
>Ga0268262_10002822_pt1 | contig 19588 bp, 16 predicted proteins | sample TergutNc150P3_FD_190354 | JGI IMG/M metagenome (GOLD analysis project Ga0268262, IMG submission 190354) | Nasutitermes corniger P3 segment gut microbial community from laboratory colony in Florida, USA - Nc150 P3 (SPAdes) (version 2) | ecosystem: Host-associated > Arthropoda: Insects >...
GTAAGCCTCGCCTTTAAGAATTTTTTCAAGGTAGGCGGATACTTCTTTTTCGCTTTCCCAGTTTTTTACGTTCTGCATTATGTCGTCCATCATGCCGATTACTTTTGCGTTTGCTCCGCCGTGTTTAAATCCTTTCAGCGAACCGATGCCTGCGGCGATGGCGGAATAGGTGTCCGTCTCGGAAGAGGAAACAACATGCACCGTAAACGTAGAGTTGTTTCCTCCGCCGTGTTCGGCGTGAAGAACAAGGGCAAGGTCTAACAACTGCGCTTCGTAAGGAGTGTATTTCTTGTCCTGCCTTATAAGCGAAAGAAATGTTTCCGCGCTTGACAGCGAAGGATCGGACGGATGAATAATTAAACTTTCCTGATCAAAATGATGTTTCTTCGACATATAGGAATATGCGGCAATTGCAGGAAAACGAGCGATAAGTTCTATACATTGACGAAGAACATTTTCGGGGTCTTGGTTTTCAGGGTCGCTGTCATAAGCATATAACGCAAGAATAGAAGAAGCCAGTTTGTTCATTATGTTACGTGACGGAACTTTCATTATTACATCTTCAACAAAATTTTTCGGCAGAACTCTGTTTTCGCCTATCAGTTGATTAAAGCTTTCAAGTTGTTTTTGGTTGGGCAGTTTGCCGAATATAAGAAGATATATTGTTTCTTCAAAACAAAAACGGTTATTTTCCAGCGCTTCCGTCGTTATCTCCTCTACGTCGATACCCCTATAGTAGAGTTTGCCGGGAATGGCGACTTTTTCGCCTTCGTCTACAATGTAACCGTGTACGTCTCCAACCCTTGTAAGACCGACAAGAACGCCTGTTCCGTCCTCGTTACGCAGACCTCGTTTTACGCTGTATTTTTTGAACAAATTAATGTCGATATAATCGTTACCTGATATTTCGGATAAATGTTCCTTCAAATCGATCATAAGTTACTCCCGGATTATGTTACGCCGCAGGTCTGCTGCCGGCGTTATCACTTTCCTCTTTTTTCTACCGTTCCGTTTGAACGGGCAATAAATACTACCGGCGGTTTCCTTGTGAAAAATCCGTTTTCCACCACGCCCGGAATGTTGTTTATTTCTGTTTCCATTGATGACGGATCTATCGGAGAACTAAAGCGGATGTCTAAAATCAGGTTTCCGTGTTCCGTTATAACAGGTCCTGCTTTTCGCACCGCTTCTCTAATCATAACATTTGCACCCATTTTTTCAAGGGTCTTTGTTACCTGCACTCTTGCTTCGGGAACAACTTCCACAGGAACCGGAAATCCGCCTCCCAGGCGCTCCGTTATTTTTGATTCGTCCACAATAATCGCATATTCCGCTGAAGCGTAAGCCGCTAATTTTTCGATTAAATGAGCGCCGCCGCCGCCTTTAATAAGACGGTTTTGCGGGTCTACTTCGTCGGCTCCGTCAATCGTTAAATCCAGTCCCGATGAAAGTTCCCGTGAATTTAACGTAAAAAAAGGAATCCCCAGTTTTTCACATTCAATTTCCGTCTGAAAACTTGTGGCGAAGGCGTAAATGTCCCGTAACGATCCGTTTGATAAAAGCTCTCCTACTCTGCGGACGGAGTGAATGGCGGTAGAACCTGTTCCCAAGCCGAGTTTCATGCCGCTTTTTACCATTTGGTCTACGGCGGCTTTTCCAGCCGCTTCTTTCATTAAGCTGATATTATCTTGTCCCATTGATTTTCCCCTAACGCTTCTATTTGCGCTAAATGATTTTTTGGTATTTCTCTGCCGAAGAAATTGACATATTGAAGGCTGGCTTGCCGTATTACCATATCGTAACCGTTGAGCGTTTTGCATCCTGCATCTGCGGCTCTTTTTAAAAACGGAGTCTGCGGCGGAGTGTAAATTAAATCCATTACCGCTTCTTTTCCTGTAAAAGTGTAAAGTTCCGCCGGGTCTGAATCGTCATAACCTTCCATTCCCACGGAAGTTGTTTGAATTATTATATCGTTGTATTTGGACATAAGTTCGATACCGTTAGTATCCAGTCCGCCCCAGCGGAATTTATACATTTCCGCAATCTCTTTTGCCTTTTGAGGAGTACGGTTTAGAATCAAAGCTTTTCCTCCCATGTTGAATACTTCCGACGCTACCGCGCGCGCCACGCCTCCTGCGCCCAAGATTGTAATTTTTTGCCGTTTTAAATTTTTCTTGTTTAAAAAATTTAAGAGCGATAATGTAAAACCAACGTAATCGGTGTTCTCTCCCACCCATACATTTTCTTTGCGGTATATTGTATTGCATGCGCCGATTGTTTGTACAATTTCCGATTTTTCCCCAAGATACGGAAGAATCGCTTCCTTGTAAGGGACGGTAACCGAAAGCCCCTGAATATCTATGCCTTTGGCGAGTTCCATAAAATCGCCGATGTCGGTTATAGGGAAGGGGACATACACGGCATCCGCATCTTCAAGATTTAAAATATTGTTATGAAACCACGGGCTGACGCTCTTTTTTAACGGATTGCCTATAATTCCGTATACTTTTGTTTTTTTTGTTATTTTACGGAAATGGTACAATTCCGAAAGCACTTTAACATCCATTTGACCGGGAGCGCCGGGAGTAACGTTTTCAGATAACGCGCTTGAGTAAGTTAAAAAAGAGCCGAATTTTTCCGCGAGAATCCTTGAATAAATTCCGTAATGCCCCATGCAAATAAGAATTTTATCCTGATTGGTAAAAGAGCCGGACGTGCGGTAAACATTTAAAACGTCATTTGTGTTTTTCACTGCGACAGCCACTTTTACTATTTCATCACCTGAGCGTTTCAGCGCTTTCATTTTTGCGGAAACGTCTGTAACGCTTCCGTCTAAGTCATGACAGGAGCGGATAATTCTTGTTCCGAACGTACGCGCCGCTTCTTCAAGGCTTGGTACGTTAAAATCTTCCTCAATGTCAACGTAGGCGAAGTTAAAACGGCTGTCGGCATTTGCGTACGCAAGTCCGTTTGCGAGTAATTTTAATCTTGCGCCCTCGCCGCCTGTAAAATAGCCGCCGTCAACATCGCGCCTGACTGTCAGAATAACCGGAACGCCTGCAAGCTCGGGAAATCGGCGGATATGTAAACGCTCACCCGGTTCCAGACAATCGACGCGTAACTCGGCTATGTCGGTGTAGTTGCGGTATTTACTCAATAATTCAACATCTTGTTTGATGGTCTTGCCTGTAAGGCATAAACAAATCTTTGACAAAACTCCCCCTAAAAATCGGGACGGTAAATATAAATTGCCGTAACCAATCCCGTATTGTTAAAATTAACTCTTAACATTAAAGGCCAATTCTTGTTGTTTATCGCGGCAAGCGCGTAATCTTCTTTTTCTTCGGCTTTGTTTCCCAAAGTAAGCATCACAGCCGCTTTTTTATCTCCGTTTGAAATACCGAGAGTTGACGCCAGCTTTACCTGCCAAATTCTATCCCTGTAAATATAAAAATCAGCGCCGTTATATTGAAAGATAACGTCGTCCTGCCACGGCTCCGGACCCCTTTCGCAAACAACAGACCTTGGCGGACCGAATTTTGCCAAGAGATCAGCCATCATCATACCGACAAGGGAAAGCTGTTCTTCGGAATTAAGATCGGCGTAAACAGGCTTGTTTTGCGCAAAAAGCGGGAAAGAGAGGAAAAGTAATAATAATGTAAAAAACCTCTTCATGGCTTATTTTACAGGAAGAGAGGCTAGCTCTACAATACCGCATTAATTCTTCAATTTTGACAAGAACCATGTATTGTTGTTTGCCTGTAATATCCCGTTTGAGCTTACCCATACGTCGGTTTTGGAGCGTACAGGGAAAAAGCCTACGCCGTTTTCAGCCGTTATAGGCGAGGCAAACGGAGATGTTCCGTACCAGCTGCCCGAAGGGACGGGGATAGCTATTTGTTCGGTTTTTTCGGGGACAAGACGGCGTTTGTCAAAATTGCCGCTCATGGTTTTTTCCGCTGCGGAACGCCAATCAATCAGCCATGGATCTTTGCAGACTTCTTCGCTCAAACCGCCCGATTTAAAAAGTTCCCTGAATCTGGGCCAGTCAAAATTGGCGGGTATTTTTGAATCTTTTTTACCGTCTAAAACGGCAAGTTCCATGTAAAAAACCGCGTCATGTCCGGCTTCCCAAGTAAGACGTATAGTGTCCTTTTTAACGTCGAAAGGGAATAACGCTCCCGCAGGCATGAAAATCCCCGGGCTTAAATTTCGGTTAGGCCAATAAGGGCGGGCGATAATCGGATTTGTCCAAGTTATCGGTATTTCCACCTCTAAATTTTCCCCCGATTTAAGCTCCGCCCTTCGGCTTTCTCCGTCCGTGCCCGTCCATTCTACCTGCCAGCTTGGCTCGCCCAGCAGGGAAACCCAAGCTTCAGGCGGGGCTGGCAATTTCAAGGTATACCTGGAAGGGCAGATATCTCTGCAACAAACAAGTTGAAGAGCCGACAAAAGAACAGTTGTTAAGAAAATATATAATTTTTTCATATCTATATATGGCGCGAATATGCTCCGGCGCTTGACCGAAAAAATAAAAACTTTCTATATAATTGAATTTTTGTGCAAAATACACGATAATTAATGTAACATGGCAGATCAAGGACTAGCTACCTATATTAGCACACTCGAACAAACTCTTGAGGCAAGAAAAGAATGGCTTGAAAAGACCGAACTTGTAAGACTAAAAGACGAGCTTAGAGTATATCAAGTTTCGTACGCTTCTTTGTACAATATCTACCTTAAAAAGAAAATAATTGACGAAGATCCCTATAAACAGGATACAAAAATCAATGAAATTGAAGTTCCGTCGTCCGATCCTATCCCGGAAAACAGAAAAACCGAGCAAATTTCCATCAGACTCTCGAATTTTGATAATCAGCTTGACTATTTGGTCAATTTTTACCAGTTAAACGTGGATTTTCTTAACCTTGACCGAATAAAACGCATTGTCGGGCTTATCCGTTACATAGATTGGGTAGCTTTAACGCCCGATTCCCAGTCCCAAATGACAAAAGCGGTCTCTGATATGACAACTCACGCAAAAGTCGGCGTTGATCCGCTTACCCTCAGCATTATCGGGGAAAGTCTTACGAAATTATCTAAAACAACCGCCTCCGCAATGAACATACTTAAAGACCTTAATATCTACTATAGAGAAGTGTATAAACTCAGCGTCCGCCAGAAAGTTACAAAGGATATGTCTCCCGGGGAAGCCAATGTCGATAATGTCCGGAAAAAAGTACATTCGGAAATGCCGGGAACGCCTTTTTACAAGGAATTAATAGAAGAAATCATCAAAGAAGATTATTCATCCAGCAGTATGGATCTTCACGATACAGTATTAAACGCATTAAGGGTTGTTGAAAGCAAACAAGCAAAGGCAAAAGCGGTTGTCAATTTTAAAGCGATACTTCTTGACGGAATTGTAGTTATTGGCGGCGCGTCCACTTCTTTTAACGAAATTATCGCAAAATTGCAGGAAAACCAAGCAATAATGGAAAGCCGTAAAAAATCATTTTTAGAGACGATAAAAGAGTTAATCAGGCAGATTACGAATGCAGAACCGGAAGAAGTTATCTATAATATCGAAACTATGGACCAAACTAAAGGCGTTCCCATTAAAGAAAGGATAAATTTTCATCAATTTATGGATGAATTAGAGAAAAAGACCAAAATTTTAGCGAGTTTTGTGCGCGGACCGGCTTATAACAAGCTTTCAGCCATGACCGAAGACCAAATTATCGGTTATTTGGAAAAAAACGTCAAAGACGTGCAAACTTACCACAGAATGCTGACATCTTTGGACGATTTCTTTAAGGCGAATGTACAGCCTGAGGATCGCAATAAAATTAAGGGAATTAAGCCTGAATTGTCCGCTTTAAAGAATAACTATATAAAGGCAAACCAACTGCGTTATGAGTACAGCGCCCAAATGGAAGCCGAAGAGCAGATGAAGCGTCTTGGAGCCACACCCATAGTTCCCCCTACCCCTGCTCAGCCCCCTGCCGGCGCTCCCCCTGTACCGCCGCCTACCTCGAATAACTCTTAAAAACGCCTAAAAAAATAGTATTTTTTTATATGCAAATAAGTGAATTTTATGATTTTTTTGTTATAATAAATACCGATAATATAGAAAACAGGTAATGAATTGTCAAATTTTTTAAAACCGCTTGTGGCGCTGGTTATTTCAATCCTCTTGTTTGCCGGACTTCTCTTCTTGGCGGATGGTAATCTTTTAAAATTTGTAGAGACTCGTTTTTATAACCCCTCGGTTGTCAGTTCTTATGTTAAGGAAAATGCAACGGACGCAAAGATCGTTCAAACTCATATTAATAACCTTAAAAGCAAGTTTTACCAAACACTGACAGTACCGGCAATTCGCAGCAGTTTTTTATATAACCAAAGCCCCAATGATATTTTTGAACGTTCAAAAATATACGGAGTATTGATGGAGTCGACATCGGGGCTTCAATCCGTGCAATTTGTTGACAGCAACGGTATAAGGATACACTATTCAACTTCCGCTCGGGATATAATGAGTCAGGATCAAAGATCGACAGCTTACCGCAATTACAACGAAAACCCGACATCCCTGCCTTATGAAGTTGTAAGCGTTGAAGACGCCAATACCGCCAAACTTACAATGGACGATCAAAACGACAGAATTATTTTTTCATTCCCTTTCAGAGATTCAATGGACGTTTTTAGGGGTACTGCGCTTTTTTCCGTATCAATCAGAACGTTTGCAGAAAGACTTATCGAAGCAGGGCGGTTAAAAATAAGCGATAATATTTCTTTAATAAATGATCCGTTGGGAATTATTTTAGGAAGCCCCGAAACGTCGAAGCGCGCTATTTTCAGCAAAGTTGCGGAAATTTGGAAGGAAGGCGTAAAAGGTTATGTAATACTTGACGCCGAGGATTCCGGTGCGGCTTTTTCTCTTATTTCGACAAAAACGGATCAAAATTTGTTTTTTGGACGTTTGATTAACAGTAATTTATTTTCAATTTCAGAACCGATGAAACTGATTTTAAATGTTTCGATATTTTTAACGTTTTTCCTTACATTCTTTTTCCTGATGAATCTGAAACCTAACCCTGTTGTTGTTGTAAAAAACCGCATAAGGCGTTTAAGAGAAAGTTTTTTCGGTCAATTGGATGAAACTAAGACAGTTCAGGAAAAGGCAAAATTGGTGCTGGAACTGGAACAGCGCAAGGATGAAATTTACAGTCAATTAAAACGCGGTATTAAACTAAGCCGCCGGTTAGAAACGAATATTGACAATATTATCGATAAGTCGTGGGAAGAAATATTAATCTATTTAAAAATCAGCAGCGGTCATGAATTAGCGGCTATTCATCTTGTAAAAGATGTCGGAAAGGAAACAACGACTCAGAAACTGATGGAAGAGATTGACGTAATAGACGAAGCGGAGCCTTTGGAAGCCGAAGAAGTAGATACAATTGCGGAAGCGGAGCCGCTGGAAGAAATAGGCGAAGCGGAAGCGATTGAACCGATTGAATCGATTGAAGAAGTTGAGACAATTGAAGAAGTTGAGGCAATCGAAGAAGTTGAGACAATTGAAGAAGCCGAGCCGATTGAGGAAGCAGAGGCGGTTGATGACATAGAGACGCTTGAGGAAATCGAAGAAATTGAAACAATTGAAGCCGCAGAGCCGCACAAGAAAGGCAAAGCCGCCTCAAAAACAAAGAAATCAAACGCTATTGACGTTGCCATAGACGCCGCGCTTGAACCGACTGACTCCAAAGGGCTTTTAGGCCGCGCCAGTAAAGCGAAGGCAGGCGGCGGAAAGAAAACAGCCGTGAGTAGCAAGGGGCTTCTTAGCAAAGCAAGCAAAAAATCAACGTCAAAGAAAACCGCTTCCGGCAAAGGCGGTCTTTTGGCTTCGGCTGATAAGGTCGCAATGCCTCCCGCTAAAATCGCAATGCCGGCCGCAACAAAACACGCCGCTAAAGGCAAGGGACTTCTCGCCCATGCTCACAGTCACAAAAAGCCCGCTAGCAGAGGTAAAGGACTTTTAGCCTATGCCGATGAAATCGGATATGAAAATGAAAATGAAGAAGCTCAGGATTTAAATATTGATGTAGCTGTAGTATCGCCGTTCTCGTCTATGTTCTCGTCATTAAAAAAAGATGAATAAAATTATCTCATTAACGGCCGCGGATTAATGGTGGCTCCGTTTTTATAAACCGTAAAGTGCAGATGCGATCCCGTACTCTGTCCGGTGTTGCCTACGTCCCCGACTCGTTCACCCTGAGCGACATAAGCGCCTGTCTTTGTTCTGATTACGTTCATGTGTCCGTAAAGGGTGCGGTAGCCTGAGTTGTGGCTGATTATTACATAGTTACCGAAAACATTGTCGTAGCCAACGGAGCTTACCCTGCCGGCCATTGCCGCTCTTACAGGAACGCCTGTGCTGCTTTTAATGTCGATACCGTTGTGGAGTTGGCGGCGGTTTCTGTTAAAGGGGTCTCTTCTCCAACCGTAGTATGATGAAATAGGACCGTTAACAGGCCACCAAAATAAATCGCCGTTAATTTCCTGAAGTTTTGACCAATCCAGTTTGGCTCCGGGAATAAACAGTTCGGTTTCCGGCGCTATTTTGTCGGAAAAAAGCTCGTTTACTATTTTTATTGATTCAACGTTGACATTGTATTTCTGCGCTATTGCGCCGAGATTTTCTCCGTTTTTGACAGTGTGAAAAACGCCGTCCTGATTCGGGATTTTTAATACCTTCCCTATTTGCAGAAGGCGGGTATTGGTTATTTTATTTACAGATATAAGTGAATCCTGATTTAAGCCGAAATTGATGGCTAAATTGCTGATATTCTCGCCGCTTTGGATAAAATGGGAGTCGCAGATTAAAATGCGGGGTTTAGTGATGGTTTTCGGTTCCAAAACGGATTCAAGGCTTGCCTCGGTTAACAAAATGCCGGAATCTTCCGGGGAATTGATTTCTTGCGCAGAATAACCGCCGCCGATACCGTACCTCTCATGGAAAAGCCCGGGGATATTTATATATCTGCCCGGATTTATGAGAAAAACCATGCATAGGGCGGCTGAAAGCCAAAATATGTACTTATGATATAAGTCTGTTTTGCCGGGCGGTATCATATAATAAATAATAGTATAATTTTCTCCATTGTGCAATAATCTAACGCTATTCTACGGCGTCATTTTCCAACATTTTCAATAAATCCCTTATTTCCGCCGCCTGCTCGTATTCTTCCTCGGCGACAGCCTGCTCCAACTGTTCTTTTAAAGACCTATATTTATCATCGGTATCTTCTTCAAGGTCATTTATAAAGAAAGACAGCGGAACGCCGGTTTGTTCTATTATAGAAGAAGCCATATAAATAGGGCATTTTTTGCGGGTAGCTATGGCAAAGGCGTCGGATGGGCGGCTGTCCAGTACTAGGGGTTTTTCCCTAGTATATTCGCCGCCGGTTATTATAAGGCGGGCATGGAAAACATCGTCTTTTAGCTCATAAACTTCCACCTTTTTAACCGACAGGTTTACATTGGCAAGCATGTTTAAAAATAGGTCGTGGGTATGCGGCCTTGATATGCTTACCCCCTCTTTTCCCATTAAAATTGACTGCATTTCCAATGTACCGATAAATATCGGGACGGCTATTTCCTTGTCTTTCGGCTTTAGCAGCAGGGCGTTGCCGTGGCTTGTTTTGAGAACCGACCAAATTTCACTCAAATACATTTCTTTCAATTTACTTCTCTAACTTATTAGTTTTATAAAGCCGTCAAGAAGAGCTTGCCCGCTTTTATTTACAGTACAGCCTGCAAATTCATTTGTGCCGAAAACATCCTGCGCTTGTTTTAATAAAGCCCGGCCTTTTTCTTCCGCTTCCGCAAGAATGCCCGCCTTGGCAAGCGTTTCGATTAATTCTTCCACTTCCGGGGCTCTTATGCCGTTTATTTTGGCGGCATGGAAAAAATAAAAAATCCGATCTTTATTTTCAGGGTACTTATGAAGATACAAAAGAATAGGAAGGCTTTTTTTGCCCTCGACAACATCGTCCCCTCTTTTCTTCCCGGGAACGCCTGTTGTCAAATTTTTTACATCGTCCAATATTTGAAAACCCACTCCCAGCATTTGCGCCGCCTCGCCGGCTATTTTCGCTGTTTCTTTAGGCGCTCCTGCCGCATATGCGCCAAGCTCTGCAGAAAGACGGGCAAGGTTTCCGGTTTTCATTCCGCACATTAAATAATATTCTTCTATAGTAGGTATTGACGAAATGTTTTTATGCCAGTGAATGTCTATCGACTGTCCAAGATGGAGTTTCCTCATGCAGTCCGCCCAAAGACCGTAAATAAGCTCTTTGTTTTCCAAATTGCAAGAATCAATACAGCAAGTTGATAAAAAGTAAAAGAAAGAGCCTGAATTTATCGCCGTATCAATACCGTAAACTTTGTGAATGACAGGTTTGCCTCTGCGTTCATCGGAGTCGTCTTCGATGTCGTCGTGAATAAGACTTGCGTTATGACAAAATTCAACCAAAGGAGAGAGAGGAAGGGCTGCGCCGCCTCCGCCCAAAGTTTCGCATACCAGCGTCATAAGCAAAGGACGCCAGCGTTTGCCCCCTCGTGAAAGCATGTCGATAAGCGGCTCGTTTAAGAAGTGAACCAAGTCCTCGCTTAATTTTCCCCCGATATCGGGAAATACTTTTCCTGACCAAATTGAGTCCGCCGCTTCAGGCAGCCATTTTTTTAATTCGGTTTCGATTTTTTCTATCCGTTGTGTATACTCTTGATCCATAAAACCATTATAATGGATTTTAATGGCAGATTACAAGAAACCTGACTACTGGCAGCAGAAAGCCCGAAAGGAAGGGTATCCAGCCCGATCCGTTTATAAACTCGAAGAAATCGATAAAAAGTTCGGTATTTTTAAGGTTCGTAAATCGGGCGGAGCAAATACTCCCTGCGTTTTGGACATAGGAGCCGCCCCGGGAAGCTGGAGCCTCTATGTCTTGCGTAAATTTGCAGGCAGGGGCTTTCTTGCCGCCGCCGACCTTTCGCCTCTTTCCCGTGAATTCGACAAGGGCTTGTTTGACGCCGAAAATTTTTTCTTTGTTCAAGGCGATGTTACAACTCCGCAAGTGCGTGAAACGCTTTTATCAAAAAGCCCCTACAATGTAATAATAAGCGACGCCGCTCCTGCCACGACGGGAAATCATATAGTAGACTCGGCTCGTTCTTTAGAGCTTGCGGAAACGGTTATTGAGTACTCTCAAGATGCGCTTGCCGAAGGCGGCAATCTTGTTGTAAAAGTTTTTCAGGGCGGCGGAGTAGACGCCGTACTTAAACGCATGAAAACTCTTTTTACAACGGCAAAAAGTTATAAACCCGAAGCCTGCCGCAATGAATCTGTGGAGACATATTTTATCGGACTTGGGCGTGTTACACAAAAATAAAAAGATTGATTTATAACAGCATAGAAGATATAATGTGTTTATGAAGAAATTATTTGTAATATTACTGTTTTTCTCAGCCGTTTTTTGTTACGGACAGCTTGTGACAATACGGTATGTAGATGCGTCATCACGTTTACAATTCGATTACGGAGGCTGGTATTATGAAGATAACCTTATCGATCATACATGGGAATCATGGGCGGAAGGCGTAGAAGGCAATGGGGTAGGAGAATCTTTTACATTAACGCAGGAACGTCGTCAAACTATAACAGGTTTTGCCATTAAAAACGGGTACGGAAATATTAATCTTTTTGCAAAAAACAATAGGGTAAAAGCCTTCAAAATTTATGTCGGAAAACCCAATGAATATAATCCCTACTACACTGAATACTCCTATGTCGAGACAATCCTCATTAAAGATAGTGTCAGTTTTGAGCAATATTATTTTAAGAAACCTCTTGAATGTCAAAACATTCGTTTTGAAATTGCCGATGTTTATCCGGGAACAATGTATAACGACACTTGCGTTGCGGAAATTGCGCTTCTTAATGAAAAAATCGATGATAAAACATTTTACGAAAATATCCTGATATGGCTAGGTAGAGGTGACGCTGAAGCATATAAAAATAATGACGAGAGTCTTGCTTCTGTAGCGGATGCTGATAAACTCATGCTTTTGGATTATTTGCCCTTTGATCTTACAGGTGATTTTAAGATATATAAACGAGATGAAAAATATAATTGGGTAGAGAGGAAAACAAAAGTCGCACGACTCAGGGGAACATCTTCGTTAAGATTAAGGGATAACTTGCCTCGTATCGACGGAGCTACCGCAATGTATCCGCTGTATTCTTCCTTTGTCCGTGCGGTGTATCCTGAAATTCAGCCTGTTAAAAAAGAAGGTTCAAATAGTGATAATGCTTTACTGGACTGGGGTTATTATCCAAATATCCGTTTGTGGTATCAAGAATATTATGCTGGACAAACCGTTAAAGAAACATATAGTAGTATTGTTCAGTGCAATACCACTTCCGAAGCGTATGAGCGGCTTATTAACGGCGAAACCGATATTATTTTTTGTTATGAGCCTTCGGATGCGGAAAAAAGAGCCGCCGCCGCAAAAGGCAAGAGTTTCAACTTAACGCCGATATGCAATGATGCGTTTGTTTTTATAGTAAACGCCAGAAATGCGGCAAACAATATTACTCAAAGCCAGATAAAGAATATATATTCAGGCAGGTTAACAAATTGGAAAACCATAAGCGGCGTTGATGAACCTATAATCGCTTATCAGCGTCCTGCAAATTCGGGCAGTCAGACAATCCTTCAATCAATTATGAAGGGAGACATAATTATGCGCCCTGTTCTTGAAGGTGAATCTGTTTACAGCGGAATGTCAAGCCATTTAAGAATGATCACTTCTACTTTTTACAATTACAACTGCGCCATAGGGTATACATTTTTATTTTACCTGAACCAAATGGCTGGCAGTGTGGGAATTAAAGCCTTATCCATTGACGGCATTGCGCCTAACAAAGAAAACATACAGAGCAATAAATATCCTTTCATTCAAACCGTATACGCAGTTACAACAGGAAACGAAAGCGAAAACACCAAAAAATTTATTGAATGGATTTTGTCTCCGCAAGGGCAGGAACTGGCGGAGAAGACTGGATATATACCGATTAAATAAATTTCAGATTATTTTTCTTTTTCGTTGAGATTGTTGATGCTTTTTCTTAATAAATCAAAATCTTGCCTGTCCATTATAGCTATGTGAGTCAAAATCCAGTCTCTTAGGAAATGGGTAAAAGCCGTAAAATTTATCTTTTTTCCGGCTTCAACATCTTTCATATTGCCTATTAAGGTTAATATGAATGATTCATGGGCGCTTTTATGTTCTAAAAAATTAGGAAATTTGGTTACCAGTAAGATTTTTTCTTCCGTTGCAAAATTTACCCTTATATGTTCGATTGTTCGCTGAATAATATTTTTAAAATAAATCCGTTCCGACTCTACATCGCCGGCAGTATGGTTGTACATTTCATTGACTAATTTAAAAAGATCCTTATGCTGATCATCTATTATTTTTATTCCTACTGAGTACGAGGGAGACCATGTAATTAGTTTTGAACGAATATTCATAATCATACCCCCTAAAAAAAATTTACCCATATATCTATGCTAAATTTAGTTATTTAAACGATAATCGACCATAAATTTTGCCGTCAAAAACAAAGAGAATATTAAACATTTTCATAACCGGTACAAAATATATTAAAAACATTATAATTATGTGGTATAATATTATCTGTAAAAAGGAGAATAGGCGTTGAATTTTACGATAATTTATTTTGTTATGTCTTTAATCGTGCTCTTTCTGGGAACGTCTCAAATTATAGGCAAAAACCGCCTCAGCGCTTTGAATTGGTATTTTTTTGCAATTTGTATAGTAGTAGCAACTTCCACTTTTAATAACGGCGTTCAGTTTTATAAAGCTTTTACGGAAGGCGTTGCATTAGGCGAATCAAGTTATATTTTTACAAAACCAAACATGATTCTCTCAATAATAAAACTTATGATAGTTCCGTTTCTTTTTTCGTTTATACTTGTTCTTTCAAAAATTAAATCCAAAGGTATTAAAACATTGCAGTATGTCTTGCTTTCCGTTAATACGGCGATAGTTTCAGCGATATTTATTATTATTGCGTCATCTGTTCACGTTCACGCATTCGGCATTTTAACTTCCCCCTTGTTTAACGCATCGGTTCTTTTGATAGTTATTTTTTCTTTAGGCGGGTTGGCTTTTCTTCAATATAAATGGATAAAAAACGCATCGTTAAAACGAGATCGTTCGCAGGCAAAAACAATATTAATAGGTTCTATAATAGCGCTGGTTTCTCTTACAGGCGATTTGATTGTTTCCAATTCAAGTAATTTTTTTGTTTGGATAGAACTTATCCCTTTTTTGTGGCTGACGGTGCTTGTCTTTATTCTTAACAATTACGCAAACCAATATAACAATTTTAGTTTTAATATCTCCAATCTTGCAGCCTATGTTTACACGGCGGTTAAATTACCTGTGCTTATTTTGAACGATACAGGCGATATTATGCTCTGCAACACCGCTTCGGAAAGTTTTTTTAAGAAAAATACCGAACAGCTTACCAAATTAAAGCTATTTGACTTGTTTGATTTTGCGGAAAATTCGTTATCGGATGTTTCACTGTCTATGCATCGCCGTAAAAAAGACGCGTCTGTTTTTAACTGCGACGCTATATCTCTTGTTGAAGGGATAAAATGCCAAATCTCGCTTAATTATGTTTATGACAAATTTGACGAATTGATCTGCGCCGTTGTGATAGTAACCGATATTAACGAAAAAGAAAATTTGATACGTCAGTTAAACGAGTCGCACGCCAAAATCGAGCGTTTTTACATGGAACTGCAATCTGAAGTTTACAGGCAGACCGAAAGCATTCGCAACCTTCAAAAAGCGATTGTATATTCAATGAGCGATTTAATAGAAAAAAAAGACGGCTACACGGGAGTGCATACAAGACGAGTAAGCGAATATGTCGCCATATTACTGCGTGAATTGGTAAAACGAGGTCATAAATTTACCGAAGAAGAAATAGAAAGGATAGCGGAATCTTCGCTGTTACACGACATGGGAAAAATCGCCATTCCTGACAGTATCCTTCTTAAAAACGGAAAATTGGACAACGACGAGTTTGGAGTAATGAAAAGCCACAGCGCAAAAGGCGCGGACTCTTTGGAAAAATCAATGCAATTCGCCAAAGACAACGATTTTTTGAAAAACGCTTTTGTAATGGCGAAACACCACCACGAAAAATGGAACGGCGGCGGCTACCCCGACGGCAAAAAAGGAGACGAGATACCTCTCCTTGCCCGAGTAATCGCCATCGCCGACGTATACGACGCCTTACGCTCCGAACGTTCCTACAAAACGCCGTTCACACGAGAGAAAGCCAAGGAAATTATACTGGAAGAAAACGGACGCCAATTCGACCCGGAGTTGGTCGATGTTTTCCTGGCGGTAGAGCCGCAATTCGATGAATTTTGCAAATCCACGCAAAATAATTCAAAATGATGAAATTTGTTCATTTTTATTTTATTTAATGTGTTATTAGGGTTTATAATAGGTTTTATAAAATGAAAAGTGTATTGGAAGGGGTTTTAGCCGAGATAGAAAATAAACTCAAAGACGATATTAACGCCGACATTTTGGCGGATAATTTTTCTGTATCATCTGTCCATTTACAGCGGCTGTTTAAACAAGAGTACAAAAAATCGATAGGAGCGTATATTCGTTCCCGCAAGTTAACGGCAAGCATTATGGATTTATTGTACAGCGGATTAAATGTTCAGGACATTGCGCTGGATTACGGTTTTAGTTTTGAACAGGCGTATATACTTAGCTTCAGGAAGGAGTTCGGATTTACTCCGGGCGATTTACGCAGAAACAAACACTTGGTAAAAACTACGCCGCCGCTCAAGCCTTTCGGGCAAACATCAATGTATAAAAATGATTTTTTAATCGGAAATATAATTAACGAAAAATTTATGGACGGCGCGTATTTTGACATTATAAAAAATCATTCTAATATTATCACTCTTGAAAACGACTTAAAACCAGCTTCACTTGCAACAAACCGAGGCGGCGCATACAACTGGAAGTATGCGGATCAAATGGTGAACAGGTCGCTGGAAAACGGAATGTCTGTTCATGGGCATTGTCTGGTATGGCACGATTGGACTCCCGAATGGATGACTAAGGGAACAAGAGCGGAAGTAGAAGATAACATGAAAACTCATATAACCGATGTATTAAAGCATTATCACGGCAAAATTCATTCATGGGATGTGGTAAACGAGGCGGTAAGGAACGGCGTTTCCGCAGAAGAAGCAAAGGACTGGAAAAAATGCCTGCGTACCGATAACCCTTGGTACAAAGTGTTAGGCGCAAATTACATAGAAACCGCTTTTCGTGCCGCTCGTGAAGCTGATCCGAGTGTTACTCTCTATTATAATGATAATAGTTTGGGATATTGGAATAAAACTGAAGCGGTATATAAAATGATTAGTGAGATAAATAATCGGTATAGAAAAGAAACAGGAAAAAAGCGAAACCTTATTGAAGGATTGGGTATTCAATCTCATTATTATACAAAATGGTTTGATGAAAAAATCGTACGCTCAGCATTGGAAATATTCTCAAATTTGGGTCTTGAAATTTCAATAAGCGAAATGGATATAACCGCTACCGGTTATGAAGTAGGCGAAGGGAAAGACATTATTATGTCCGAATATGACGCATCAGTACAAGCCGATATATATGCTAAACTTTTTAAGATATACAGGGAATACTCCGCTTGCATATCCCGTGTGACCATGTGGGGTGTTGATGATCGCAACAGTTGGCTTTCTGCGGGTACTCCCTGTATTTTTGACCGTTACTTAAATCCAAAGAAAGCGTATAGTGCGGTATTTAATCCTGAAAAATATAAAACAAAATAAAAAATGGAGGCAGTGAGTTTCGCATTGTTGTATAATGGCCTCCATTAAAATATTTTTAAATACAATTTCAATTACAAACCGTTAGCGTCATCAATCAACGCATTCCAGCTGTTTTGAACTTTTTCAACTAACTGCGCCGGTTCGCCGTCATGCCACCATATTTCCCACGCAATACCGCCGCGCTGGAGTCCGGGAACATGAAGGTGATATTTCCACTGCCAATATTTCTGGTCTCGGATTATAGCAAATGTTTCATCAACCGCTCTTCTGTCTCTGTATTTAGGATAAATTTCTTTTTTCCAGTCATAATCGGGAGGGGTTACCCAAGCCTGATAAGCCCAAATAATCGCGTCAATTTGTTCTTTTGTATATCCTTTGGCGGGAATTACTCTTACGTTCTCATCAGTAAATACTACATAGTTTTTTGCTCTGGGTCCTTTCGGCGGAAGAACCATGCCCCAATCATCTTTCATGGTACGAAGATCGTTTGTCGCTAAGTATTGTTGATCGATACGCATTGCGACCTTGCCGTCGTTAAATTCGGGGATAAACCAGTTCCACGGAGTATTATCTCCGGGCGGTTTCGGCTTCATAACTTTTGCGTCTCTTAACTGCATATAAAATCGTACAGCCTCAAGAAATTCAGGTCTGTTTGAAGCGTTAACAAGCATTCCGTTTTTGTCTCTGTCAACATACATTGCGCCGTTACTTGAAACAAGAGCATCAAGAATTTCAGAAGAAAGATCGCATGTCATTGCGTATATATCAGTGATACCGTCGTTATTTGTATCCCTTGTAAGTTTTTTTGCGATTTCCATGAATTTATCCCATGTCCATGTTCCCGCTTTTTGAAGATCATAGAGCAGATTGGGATCAAGACCGGCTTCTCTGAATAATCTTTTGTTAAAGAACACGCAAGCGCTGTGTTCACTGCCGCCTATTTCGTCGCAAAAGGCGTAAGCGTCCTGAGTGCGTCCGTTTTTAAATGTAAAAGCCGTAGAAACAACTTTGTTCCATTCAATGGGAGTAGTGCCGGACCAGTTAACCGCTTTACTTGATCCTACGGGATACAGAAGGTTCTGTCGGTACAAGGCAAGCGCCCAATCCGGCTGCAGCGCAAATATTGTAGCGGCGGGTTTTCCTGCCATAATTGATGTAGCGGCTATTTGCGGCATTTCTTTCCAGCTTGCAATGTTCTTTTCTGTCATTTTAAAGTTGTATTGTTGTAAAAGTCTTTTGCGATAATCAAGTTGCTTTTCCTGCCATTCACTGCCAACCCATTGATTCGACGGCGGATTGGCAGTGGTATCGTAATATCTCCACCATAGACCGATAGAGATGTCCATCCCCCTAAGCGTCTTTTCTATTGCGCCGGGAGCCTTTGGAACTTGCTGTGCAAAAACAGAAGTAACACTGAAGAATGTTACTAAAAGAACAATGCAAGCGTTAAAAAAGATTTTCTTTTTCATTTTTTCCTCCTTTTATCATAATAATTCTTAAAATTTGCCGGGATTAAACGCAAACACATCTTCTCCCATGTTAATAACACTCTTAGGAATAGTTACGCTTTTTAGCTGGTTATTCGCAAATGCGCATCTCCAAATGGAAGTAACGCTTCCGGGAATCATTACGCTTGTGAGTTGGTTGCCCGCAAACGCATAGCCCCCGATAGAAGTAACGCCGTTGGGAATAATTACGCTTGTTAGCTGATTATTCATGAATACGGCATACCGAATGGAAGTAATGCTGTTAGAGATTATTACGCTTGTGAGACGGTTGTCCGCAAACGCGCCGTCTCCGATAGAAGTAACGCTGTTGGGAATTATCAAGCTTGTAAGCTGATTGTCCAAAAACGCCTCAGACTCAATGGAGTTAACGCTGTTAGGTATGATTACGCTTGTGATGTTTTTCCCCTTAAACGCTGCGCTGCCAATGCAAACAACCGGTATTTTCTGTATTTGCGGAGGAATGCGTATGTCTGTATTCTTCCCTGTATAACCGGTAATTTTAACTGATTTCCCATCGCTTGATTTTTGTACTGTAAAATCTTTTTCCGCGTCATATTCCTGCCCATAAGACGCTAAAACCAGAACCGCCGTTAAGACAACAATAAAAGCTGTTTTCTTAAACATAATTCTCCTCCGAAAACTTTTTGTTTTTTCACGCTGACAGCGTGTTTCTCTAAGAAAATAATATAATAAATATTTTTATAATGAACATTTTTAATCATTGTAGAATTATTATTTATTTTAAAAATGATGAAATTTATTCATTTATTATTTTTAAAATTACTAATTATAAAAAAGGAGATATTAATATGAAAAATAAATTGATTGCTATTTTTTTACTTGTTTCTTTTGCGTGCGTTTTCTCAAGCTGCCGGACGTCAAAAAATGTCTTATCTGAAAAGGAACAAATACCCGCGCTTAAAGACGTTTACAAGGATTATTTCCTCATTGGAAATATCATCAACGGCAGATATATAAAGGGCGAATATTTGGAACTGCTTACAACTCACTTTAACATCATGACAGCCGAAAACCAAATGAAGCCGGATCAGCTTGCTCCGCGCGAGAAGGGAGGTCAATATAATT
>Ga0268262_10002823_pt1 | contig 19588 bp, 20 predicted proteins | sample TergutNc150P3_FD_190354 | JGI IMG/M metagenome (GOLD analysis project Ga0268262, IMG submission 190354) | Nasutitermes corniger P3 segment gut microbial community from laboratory colony in Florida, USA - Nc150 P3 (SPAdes) (version 2) | ecosystem: Host-associated > Arthropoda: Insects >...
CTTTAAGCCGGACATCCCGGTCATTTCCGGCGGCCCTGATTTTTGCGCGGCGATTCTTGGCGCGGGGGTGGTGCGGCCGGGGCAAGTCTGCGACCGCGCCGGCACTTCCGAGGGAATAAACGCCTGTACGGAAAACCTTATTACCGACCAGCGGCTTATGTCGTACCATCATCCGGTAAAGCCCTTTTTCAACCTTTCAGGAATAGTTTCCACCACGGGAAAGGCCATTGAATGGGGTCACAATCTTGTGGGCAAAACCTACGATGATTTTTTCGCGCTGGCACAAACGGCGCAGGCCGGGGCGGGAGGGTTGGTGTTTGTGCCCTACCTTGCCGGTGAACGCGCCCCCATTTGGAATCCGGCGGCGCGGGGCATACTGCGGGGTTTGAGCCTTTCCACCGGTCAGCCCGAATTTGCCCGTTCCGTGCTGGAGGGCATTTGTTTGGCAATCCGCGACGTTATGGGCATAATGGAAGAAGCCGGCGCGGTTGTGGAAGAGTTACGCATAGCGGGAACCGCGTCCGGCAGCGAATTATTGAATCAGATTAAGGCGGACGTTACCCAAAAGCGGGTGCTTGTTCCCCGGCAAAAAGAGACGGAGCTTCTGGGGCTTGCCATTATTGGTTCATGTACGCTGGGGAAGTACGCTTCATTTGCCGAGGCAGCCAACGCTTTGGTGCGTATTGAGAAAACATATCAGCCCAATGAGGAACTTGCTGCGTTGTATGATGATTTGTTTGAGAAGTATAGGAGGGTGAGAGGGGAGGGTGTCAAATAACAGGTAATAAAGTGGGGATATATTCACGTTGTAGATGTCTTTGATTGTCGCCTGTATCCCCTGTGTTGACAGCCCGTGGCTGTACATCGCCAGGATTTTATCATCGAACCCACGCCATTCCCTTTGATGTTTTACCGGCAATCTTTGGCTCGAAATCGCCGTCCCGATCCCGTGGCACGGCTATTTCCTTCAGCAGTTCGTCCAATACTTCTTTTGTTATCGCCATACTTACCTCCTTGGTAGTAGAGCGTTTTACATAAAATTATTTATGGGCTCGGGATTTTGGCAGACGGTCATCTTTTATGAACAACTTATTTCTATTTTTATCATAGCGGATAGCATAACTCATTTCGCCGATATACAAAAATTCGCCTTTACGGTAATGCCTCACAAAAAGGTGTGTTTCAGGTTTTGGGTTTTCTATTTTTCCGTAATCAAAAAGAGGTTTCCCATTACGCGGTTCATATACAATACCGTCAGAATGTAATTCATTATGATACTTGTAGTCAATAGTAACAAATAAAAGTTTCCACTTTTTGGTTTCTTTATAACCTCTGATAACGTCATTAGGTATAAATCCTAATTGTTTTGTAGTGTAAGCCTGTCCTTTTTCTACAGGTACGCCATTGATTGTTAATGCCATTTTCTTTTCTCCTTAAAATTAGTTATTGATAACGAGCGGGCAGCAAACAAAAACTCTATCCGCTGTCCGCTGTTCTTTTGTTAGTCCTGCTGTTTTGTCCACGTAAAGCTTGACGTGTTTGGTCTCGTATACGTTCCTATGCCTCCTTCTGTTGCCAAATACTTTGCCCGCAAGTCGCCGATGTATCCATTAGTAGTACCCAATCGTCCGAACGCATTACTGTGAAGCCTGTTCGAAGGAATCGTGCCTTGAAAGGTTACGCTGGTAAGGCTGGTGCAGCTGTCAAAAGTGGCAATCCCAATGCTGGTAACGCTGTCGGGTATGGTGACGCTGGCAAGGCCGGTACACCTATAAAAAGCATATTCCCCAATGACGGTAACGCTGGCGGGTATGGTTACGCTGGTAAGGCTCCTGCAGAATTCCTGAAATTTCCTCTGTATAACCGCAAAAAAACACAGGAAACTGACTGTAATGGTAAACTATACTGACTATTTCGATAATAAATCAACTAAAAAATAGTAAGTATTATGACTGAAAGGGTAAGTTTTACGGGTAAAATGAAAAAAATCAGAGATGTATTGGCTGAAAATTTGAAAAAATACCGCCGATTAAGGGGGTTAACGCAGGAACAACTGGCAGAGAAAGCCGATGTTTCTTCACATTATGTCGCAATGGTAGAAACTCGTAAAACTTTTCCAAAGCCTGAAATGTTGGAACGGTTTGCTAAAACTCTCGGCATTGAACCCCACCTGCTTTTTACTGTTGAAAATGACTCAAATGAGCCAGATGAGCGTTTGCACAAAAAAATTGTTACTGAAATGAAGCACATGGCAATAGACATAAAACAAATCATAAGAGAAACGATACAAGAAGAATACAATAAGAACATAGTGCCTGCCTCTCGAATTTCCAAAAAAAAACCTACGGCATCTGACACCGGAAACGTCTAGTGTTCTGTAATATACAGATAACAAAATTAAAGTTTGCGTAACTTGTTGCTTACACAACAAGTTACGCAAAAATCGGATACATCAAATGAATATTACAGAACACTAATTGATCGGCATTTCGACACAAACCCAGTGCTCCCTTCTTCCTCCGTGAAACTCCGTACTCCGTGGTAAAATTTCTTCTCTGCTCTCTGAGGTTCTCGAAGAGAGCAAGGCGCATTGTAGCACACATCTCCCAAATACAGTATAATCATCCTATGAGTTTGAACGATCTTGCCATTAATATGGGTAAGGGTATGCCCTTGGGAGCTTCGTTAAACGAAGAAGGGGTAAACTTTGCCATTTTTTCGCGTCATGCCACATTGGTTACACTGGTCCTTTTTGAATCTACTGCGCAGGACAGTCCTTACCGGGAGATTCCTCTGGATAAAAAGGGAAACAAAACCGGCGATATTTGGCATTGTTTGGTAAAAGGCCTGAAACCGGGCGCCTGTTACCTGTACCGGGTAGACGGTCCCTATCAGCCGGAACGGGGGCTGCGCTTTAATCCTCACAAAGCCCTTATAGACCCCTATGCTAAAGCCCTCACCAAAATTGGCAAATGGGACTTAAAAAAATGCGCGGGTTTTGATCCGGATGCGTTAATGGGCGATCTATCCTTTTCCACAGAAGAAAACCTGACCTGTCTTCCCCGGTGTATTGTAATAGACAATAATGATTTTGATTGGGAGGGAGATGCCCCCCTGAATTACCCATTGCGCTTTAGTATCCTCTACGAAACACATGTTAAGGGGTTGACTGCCCATCCCAATGCGGGGGTAAAGCATCCGGGAACCTTTTTGGGCGTTATTGAAAAGATTCCCTACTTTAAGGAACTGGGTATTACCAGCCTGGAATTCCTCCCGATACACGAATTCAACGAACATGAATTTCCTCGAGTCAATCCCCGTACCGGCGATCTGTTGACCAATTACTGGGGTTATTCCACCGTGGCTTTTTTTGCCCCCAAGGAATCCTATGCCGTTGATCCCAGCCCCGGAGCCCAGGTAAGGGAATTTAAATTGATGGTGCGGGAACTACACAAAGCGGGAATAGAGGTGATTTTAGACATCGTATTTAACCATACCGCCGAAGGTAATGAACAGGGCCCAACTTTTTCTTTTCGGGGGCTGGACAATCCCATTTACTACATATTGAGCGATAACAAGCGCTACTATCAAAACTTCTCCGGCTGTGGCAATACGGTCAACTGTAACCATCCCGTTGTCCGTACCTTTATTATGCACTGTCTTCATTATTGGGTAGTTGAGATGCACGTTGACGGTTTTCGTTTTGATCTGGGGTCAATTTTGGGGCGGGATCAGCATGGCCACCTGATGGAATCTCCGCCGATGTTGGAGCGGATTGCCGAAGACCCTATTTTGAGTTCCGCTAAGATAATCGCCGAAGCATGGGATGCCGGAGGGGCGTATCAGGTGGGCTGGTTCCCGGGCGGACGATGGGCGGAATGGAACGACCGCTATCGCGATAATATCCGCAAATACTGGCGGGGAGATCCCAAAGAAACCCGGTATCTTGCCACGCGGCTTTCAGGCAGTTCAGACCTCTATCTTCGTGACGGACGTAAACCATTCCATTCAATAAACTTCATCACCAGCCACGATGGTTTTACCCTTAAAGACCTGGTTACCTACAATGAAAAGCACAACGAAGACAATGGTGAAGAAAACATGGACGGGAATAACAACAACTATAGTTACAATTACGGCTCAGAAGGCCCGACATTAGACCCGATACTGGAAGGAATCCGGGAACATCAGCTTAAGAATTTCTTTACCACGCTGCTGATTTCTCTGGGAACACCCATGATACTGGGCGGTGATGAAATGGGCCGTACCCAGAACGGCAACAACAACGCCTATTGTCAGGATAATGAAATTTCCTGGTATGACTGGTCCCTGCTGGAAAAAAACAAGAGCCTGTTCCGTTTCGTCAAAGAAATGATTGCTTTCCGTCTGCGGCATCCGGGCTTTATGCGTTCTGAATTTTATACCGGGCGCGAAGGCGACTATAGCGCGATACCGGACATCAGTTGGTACAATGAAAAAGGCGCAAACCCCGATTGGGACAAAGCAAGTAACGGCTTGGCTTTACAGGTAAACGGCAGCCGCGCCGATACAGCGCTGGACAAGGATAACAACGACTTTTACATCATGTTTAACGCCGGTGTCGACCCCGTGATATTTTCCATTCCGCCCACCGCCAGTCCCGGTCACAAACGTTGGTTTCGGGCGGTTGATACCAGCATGAGTTCTCCCAAAGACATACTGCCCGCCGGCAGCGAAGAAGCGCTTGACCTGCCTTATAAATACATAGTAAAGGCCCGCAGTATCGTTATTCTTATTTTAAAAAGCGCGACATAGGATTGGTATATGAACGATAATATTTTTATTTTGGGTGTTGATCTGGACGGCGTAGTAGGGGACTTTTACGAGGCAGTACGAAAAATTGCCGCCGAATGGCTGAACAAACCACTGGAAACTCTTACTACCGAGGTAACATTCGGCCTTGAAGAATGGGGCATTACTGAATTCGGCGGCTACGACCGCCTGCACCGTTTCGCCGTTACTCAACGAAACATCTTCCGCGACATGGAACCTATAAAAAATGCCCCGGCAATTTTGAGGAAACTCTCCAATCAGGGAATCCGCATCCGTATCATTACCCACCGGCTGTTCCTTAAATACTCTCACCGTACCACCATTACCCAAACCGTTGACTGGCTGGACAACTACGACATCCCCTACTGGGACATCTGTTTTATGAATGACAAGGGCGCCGTGGGGGCTCACATTTATGTTGACGATGCCCCGGAAAATATTATCGGTTTGCGTAACCAGGGCTGTAAAACCATTGTTTTTAGTAATTCCACCAACCGGGGGCTGCCCGGCCCCCGTGCTAATGACTGGCTTGAAGTTGAACGTCTGGTCATGGAAGCAAGAGAAGAATGGCGAACCGGCACTATTGGCCTGTTTAGGGACTAATGTTTTATGTAACCCAATAACAGCGCCCCGTTAAGGGGCGTTGACCGATAAATGCGACACGTTCCCGCGGCGCGGACGGTGAGCTAAAGCTCACCTCATTTTACTCGTCATGTAAGGTTTGTCCTGCGCCGTAACATACAACATTTACTCATCTACACCCTGCGGGTGCAATTACTTGTTACCGCGCACAATAAAAGCCACAGTTTACAATAACAGCGGGCTTGCTTTAGCAAGCCCAGCGTGCGGCGGACAAAGCGAGGTATGTAGCAAATTATAGAACCCTCCAAAAGTGCCACTGTCTAATGTTTCACGTGAAACACTGATAGAATCCCCAAAAGCGACTATTTTCGATGTTTCACGTGAAACATTTCAAACCATATCTGCTATACTTATCCCATGAAAATAAAGCCAATTTTTATTTTTTTTACCGGGTTGATTCTGATTGCGTCCTGTGTAGACCTGGATAAAATCGCCATCCATTCACCGGATTTAAGCCAAGTTGCCGACGGTACTTATCAGGGAAAGTCCAAGGTAGGGCCGGTTCGGGTTACTTTGGACGTAACGATTAAGGACAGAGCAATATCCTCAATTAAGATAATCAAGCATTTTAATGGTCGGGGAAAACAGGCGGAGACAATTGTGCCTGCAATAATCGAAGCCCAAAATCTGGATGTTGACGTTGTAAGCGGCGCCACCGGCAGCAGCAAAGCCATTCTAAAAGCGATAGAAAACGCCCTTACTAAATGATCTGCAAATTGTTCTTCATTGCTTTTTTCTTCTTCCTCCGTGTAACTCCGTGTCCTCCGTGGTAAAAATTCTTCTTTACTTAACATTACAACCTAAATCCGGGCAGACCCTTACTTTCAACATAAAGACTGCCGTTTATGGTATGGCGAGAAGGTATATTTATCCCCATTTCTTCCGCATCTTCCGCCTCCTGTTCCAGTAAATAGGATGCAAAGTTACCGATAATACCCGCCGTATCGCCAATGGGGTCTTCGCTTTTTTGAGCGCCTTTCAATCCCGGTAACAAAAAGGAATAGATGGGATATGTATATGGAAAATCCTGATAATCCAGAGGACCAGCTCCTTGCATTGCGGCAATGACAACCCGGCCCAATCCGGAACGTATAGAATCAAAAACCGCTTGATAGTATCTTTGTTTCTTGGAATCCAAAGCCCTGCCGGAAACAAGGTACAAAACCGGAAGTCCGCGAAATGAAATTCCCGTACCGGGTAAAGACCCGCTGCGGCTGACCCGCCGCGGCAGCATATTAACAAAGCGGCTCTCAATATTCGCCCATTGACTCAGAATCATTCCCCCGCCAGCCGGAACATAAGGAACAACAGGAGATTCGGGAAGGTAAGAAGACCACAGGTGGCTTTCAATGGCAACCACTCCCAGTACATTGTTATACTGCGATATAAAGTCTCTTTCCCCGGCCATATAGGCGAGGGCAGAACCACCCGCGCCGTACCCCGTCAACAGCAGCGGCGGCAGTCTGTTTTTTCCATTATCGTCCAGCAGAGAGGGAAGTTGCGTCAACAGGAAATTAATATCTGTCCGCCGGTCAGCTTCCAATGCTTTCCCCTGTTCATTGATCGAGACAAGTTCGGCAGCCTTTCTGTTGATACGCCAGTACCTCAACCATTTCACCGGGAAAACAGATTGCCTGCGGGAGGGATAATCATCCTCATAAGAATAGGTGACAACGGTGAAATTTTTCTTGTACAGTTCCGAACACACCATATCCACCGAAGCGGCAGAACCGATCTCCGGCGGCACAAGAAGAATAAGAAGCCGGTTTTTGTGAACAGAGCCATAAATCCGCAGGGAATAATTCCGGTAAAACATACCGTTTGAGTTCACCATTTTATTAATGATTACTAATTCTTTCACGGATTCGGTTTCTTCTTCCGGCTTTTCATAAACACGGGAGGGAAAGGCAAACAGGGGAATAGTGGCTGCACCCAGCAGAACAAACGCACATATAGTAAGCATGAGCCCACGGTCGCGGAACAAATCATCGGGGCGGGAGACAATACTTGAAATAAGAGAGGATAAATTTGCAAGGTTGTAAATAAAAGCAAAAGCCAATATGGGGAGACATTCAGGATGGAATCCATAAGCAAGGAAAATCCCTATTGCTATACCCAGCGCAATAAGCGGTAGCCAGACCAATCCATCCAGAGGCCACAAAATTTTGATAAAGGGCCTGAGAAGCGGCAAGACCAGAAAAAGAACAACTATCGCCTCCGCCACCCAAATTTCAATTATTGCCATAAAAATAGTATACGACATTAAAACGTCGTATACTATCACGTTCAACAACATTAAAATGTCGTTGAACGTAGCGGTTTACGATATTCAGCCTGCGGCTTAACATCGTAAACCGCCCTATAAAGTTAGTCTAGACTAACCTAATGAATAACAAAAAAAGCCGATTGATGGACGATACTGGGATTGAACCAGTGACTTCTACCGTGTGAAGGTAGCACTCTCCCGCTGAGTTAATCGTCCCAATAACAGCGCCGCTACGAATAACGGCTTTAGCTGTGTTCTTTTCAAAAAGATACTAACATTCCGCATAAGGGCCTGTCAATGTGCGTTATGAGACGGGGTGAGAAGCCCGTACCGGATGAAGCTGCGCCTCGGTGACTTTGGACGGATCATCCACACCGGGGGGTAATTCGCGGCCTTCTTCGGTTTCCACGTCTTCTTCGTCCCACAAACCCTGCTGGGGCGGCTCGTCATCGGTTTGCGCCAATTCTCCGTGTTCAAGCCGTACCGAGAGGAGTTTGGTAACGCCGGATTCTTCCATAGTAACGCCCAGAAGCGTACCCGCGCCGGTAACGGTTTTTTTGTTGTGGGTAATGATAATAAATTGACTTGTACTGCCAAATTCCCGCAAAAGCTGCACAAAACGGCCTACATTGGCCTCGTCCAGCGCGGCGTCAATTTCGTCTAACAGGCAGAAGGGGCTGGGCTTTACCATGTAGGTCGCAAACAGCAGAGCAACGGCGGTCATGGAACGCTCGCCGCCGGAAAGCAGGGAAATATGTTCCAGCTTTTTGCCGGGCGGCTGGGCAAAAATTTCTATGCCTGATTCAAGAACATGGTTGATGTCGGAAAGCTGCAATTCCGCCCGGCCCCCGCCAAAGAGACGGCGGAACATATTATGAAAGTTCTTTTTAATGCGGTTGTATGTTTTGGTAAACAGTTCCGAGGATTCCGTGCGAATTTCGGCGGTAAGGTCTTCAAGGTCTTTGCGGGCTTTTTCAAGGTCGGCTATCTGATTACTCAAAAATTCATAACGTTCTTTGGTCTCGGCAAATTCTTCCGGAGCCATAAGATTGACCGAACCGAGGTCTTTCATGTGGGACTTTGCCACGGAGAGTTTTTCCCGCAGATCGGCAGGATGCGCGGTAATGGTAAAAATACGCTCCTCAAATTCCATCAAATCGCGGGAGTGGGTTTCACGGAAATTGTCCTGGATATTTTTAATTTCAGTTTCAGACTGCACCAGTTCCAGATGAATTTTTTCAAGGGCTTCCTGCACCTTGCCCAATTCCGCCGTACGCTTCTTGATAGCTTCCTGTTTACCGGCGACAACGCCGTTGCGTTTTTGTATATCCTTTTCCAGTTTTTCCAGCTCTTTGTTGAGGTTAAGTCCCTTTTGCTCAATTTCGGCAATTTCCGTATGGGTGTCGGCGATACGCTCGTCAATTTCTTCCAGCCGCTTGCGGTCCAGAGACAATTCATCACGGATATTTTTGAGCATCGCCTCCTGTCCGGCAAGTTCCCGCCGTATCAGCTTGGCCTGTTCTTCAGCGGATTTTACCTGAGCGTTCATGCGGGCAAGGTTCACCCGCAGACCTTCCAGCGTTAAGCGATATTCATTGATTTTCGCCGTAAGACTGGCATTGTCGCTGTGCAGGGTTTTTATCCGCTGACGGCGCTCTTCTATGCCGTCTTTCGCGCCCCGAATTTGTGCGTCCAACGCGCGCTTTTTGGTGATAATCCCTTCCGGCGCAAGAAATTCATCAAGAAACAGGGGTGAATGATTACGATAGTTTTCAAACAGGGCGATGGCTTTTTCCGCACCGGCGGCAGCTGCGGCAAGCTCCGCCGCCAACCCTTCGGCAATATGTTTAAGTTCCGCGCCGCCCATTGTAGGCGCGCCCATTCCCGCGGACGTATCGGCGGCGGCGGCAAGATCGCGGATAAGGGCTTCCCTGCCGGCAAGAACCGTGCGTAATTTACTCAGAGTTTCATTAAGGGCCGCCTCGATACTGCGGCGTTCAGCGGCTGAGTAACCGGCCTTTTTCAAGCCCGCATCCAATTCCGCCACAATGTCATCGGTTATCTGCGCCAAACGTTTTTCAAGTTCAGCCTGTCTTTTTTCAAGACTATGTATTTCATCCTCGGCCTTACGCACGGCCTTGTCATTATCGCCCATGCGGGTTGCGGCAAGCTGAATATTCTCCTCAAACGCATGAATATTTTCTTCTATACTCGTTACTTGCTTTCTCAAATCCTGCGCCGCTTCATCCTGACTTGCCGCGTCATCGTTCAACTCCTCAATTTTATAATTAACCTGTTTTTCCCGCGCCTCATTCTGTTCAATTTTAATTTTGCCTTCGTTGCGCTGCTCACCCAAAAGCCGCGCCGCGTTTTCCTTCGCGTTTTTTTCCAGAGCAAGACCGTAGATGTTTTTCTGCATCTCCACCAATTGCGCTTCCATGGAATTTACTTCATCCATGTGCGCTTCAAGGGCTTTGCTCTCCTCTTTCATTTCTTCGCGGATTCTATCCCGGTCCGCGGTGCGCCGCCTCAATGTTTCATTCCGTTCATCCCGCTCATACTTAAACTGTTTAAGCCGCAGCAGTTGAATATCAAGTTCGCTGTTAAAAATTTCATCCCGCAGGGCGCGGTATTTGAGGGTTTTTTCGGACTGCGTCTTGAGCGTATCGTAAGACCGTTTGACCTCATTCAGCACCAGTTCAACCTGGCGCATATTCTCCCCGGTTTTGGCAAGATTGCGCTCCGCTTCCGCCCCCCGCACTTTATAGCGGGTAATCCCGGCGGCTTCCTCAAACAAATAGCGCCGCTCATCGGGTTTTGAGGAAAGAATCTGGTCAATTTTGCCCTGTTCCATCACCGAGTACGCCGCCTTGCCGACACCGGTATCCCAGAACAGTTCCCGCACCTCTTTTAACCTTACCGGCTGGGAATTGATAAAATATTCGCTTTCACCGGAGCGGTACAGCCGCCGCTTTATCTCAATTTCCGGCATATTCAGCGGCAAAAGTCCCATTTCATTGGCAATGGTCAGCGTTACTTCCGCCACGTTCAGGGCTTTGCGGTTTTCCGTGCCGTTAAAGATAACGTCTTCCATTCTTTCCGCCCGCAGCGACTTGAAGGCCTGTTCACCCAGTACCCATTTAACCGCGTCAACCACATTGGATTTCCCGCAGCCATTTGGCCCCAAAAGAGCGGTAATGCCATCGGCGAACTCAATCTCGGTACGGTCGGCAAAAGATTTAAATCCCAGTATTGAAAGGTGTTTTAAGAACAACGTATACTCCCTCCACAGCATAGCATTTTAGGGTTGCCAGTTTCAAGATTGACAAATTCCCTCAAAAAGCCTCTAATGAATAGCAGGAAATCTCCCGTAAATGATAGTATGGCAATGGGTTTACTTATTAACATGAAAAAAAGCATTATATGGATGCTGTTGCTGGGCGTTGGTTTTCCACTATTTGCCCAAACCAATTCCAATATTTCCATTTTTATTCCACCGATAACGGGAATCGGCAGAACCCAGAGTGATAATGCGATCATTGCACAAATACTTACCAATGAAATAAAAACACGGCACGGTGTTTTGGCAAGGTCTATGCAAGAGGCGGATTTCATCCTGTACGGTACATTAGCCCCCTACCATGAAGAAGAGCAATATTTCCATGACTACATTTATTTAAATACACCGGCATTCATTACTACCTATACTTACAACTCAATGCTGCGGAATTCACCGGAGCAAGTGTATATCTTCCAACTGATACTGAAAAATGAAATAACCAACGAAGCTGTGCTTTTACAGAACCTTTTGTATCTTTCCATTGACAACGTGTATGATTTTTTTCCCCTTTTGACATACAATATATTTTCCCAAATCAATGTCAAAAAAACTCGCATCAAACGGGCTTATACTGACAGCGAGGACTGGCGTAATAAATGGCTGTATCTACGGGCATCATTTGATTTTCCCATTACATTTTATGCTTTAAAGCCTGAGGGTTTGGTTGCCGGAACAGGGGCTTATAAAGGGAATTTTGAAAATCCCGACGCGGTCCAGTATCTTGATAATAAAGTCATCGCGCTGCCCGCAATGACGCTGGGAGTTGAAGTGCAACCGCTTAACTGGCTGAGTTTAGAGCCAAATTTTCAGGTTGGTTGGGAATACCTGAACGATCAGGATTTTTTTAATATGGCAGCAGGATTACAAATTAAGTTTCCGCTCAAATTTATCAAGGGTATTATGCTGGAACCCTATGGGGTTGTTTCATATCCTGTTCTTACATTACCGGAAACCTTTAATTCCTTTCCCATAATTGCGTTTGGCGGCGGTTTTCAATTCGGTATAAAAGGGGGGAGGATAGGCTCCGCTTTTATAGATATTAACTATATGTATTATTGTTTTGGCGATGCCGTTATAAACAACCCTTATGGAGAACTTTTTCCGAAACCTGGTGTAATTCACTATCAGCGTTCTGTCATTGGACTGGGAATTGGGTATAAGTTTGGGCTTTTCAGCCGGAAATAGATTCTCTGGAATAATCTCAAATCCTCCCGGTATCAGGAAGCTTTTTTCAATTGCACACTTAAACGGAAACCTAAATTATCCAGTACTCGCGCTATGGTAACAAAGGAGGGATTACCCTGTGGAGATAAAGCGGTATACAGCCCTTCCCGATTAAGGTTCAATTCTCTGGCAATTTGCGCCATGCCTTTCGAGCGGGCTATATAACCAATTGTCTTGAAAAGAAATTCGGGATCATTCTCTTCAAGAGCGCCCTCAAGGAAGGCTATAACGTCCTCTTTGGTTTCGATGTATTCGACGGGGTCATACTTTAAAAAAGAGATTTTTTCTTTCATTTTGGTTTTCATGGTTTTATTTTTTAGCGGTTTTTTGCGTGTTTTTTCCAAAAATTAATATCTGCGATTCGTCCAATTATTTTGCAAATTTTTTTATGCCTTTTTGACCGCCTGTTTAGATACAGAAACCAGCGAAAGCCGGTAACCGAGAGACTGGGCCACTTTTGCAATGGTTTCAAAAGCCGGATGGCCCTCTTCGGAAAGAGACTGATACAGACTGGTTCGGGATACACCGGCAGCTTTCGCCGCTTTTGTCATTGCTTTACGGGCGCGGGCAATGTCGGCCAAAGCAAGGGGAAGATACTTATAATCATTGTCTTCAAAAAAAGCATTAAGATATGCCTCAATTTCTTCTTCTGTTTTGAGGTAGTCAACAACATCAAATTTTTTTGTTTTCAGCATTTATAACTCCTTTGCCAGTTCTTTGGCTCTCTTAATATCCCGATCCTGCGTGGACTTGTCACCACCGCACAGCAGAACGATGATTCTGCTTCCCTTATTGACGAAATACAGGCGGTAACCTGGTCCGCGGGATATCTTTGCCTCAAAAAGACCGCCGCCCAGAGAACGAGTTTCACCAAGAGAACCGCTGGACATTATCGTAATCCGCTTGGCAATGAATCCCCTCATGCTAACGTCCCGCAGATTGTGAAGCCATGCGTCAAATTCCTCAGTAGTTTCAATTTCGTACACAATTAAAATGTAGTATATATAAGACAAAATGTCAATAGAGAAATAAGGTGTTCTCTGAATCTTCTTGTGAGGGTTCAAATCCTCCCGGTATCAGGAAGCTTTTTCAATTGCACACTTAAACGGAAACCTAAATTATCCAATACCCGCGCTATGGTAACAAAGGACGGATTACCCTGTGGAGATAAAGCGGTATACAGCCCTTCCCGATTAAGGTTCAATTCTCTGGCAATTTGCGCCATGCCTTTCGAGCGGGCTATATAACCAATTGTCTTAAAAAGAAATTCAGGATCATTTTCTTCAAAGGCGCCCTCAAGGAAGGCTATAACATCCTCTTTTGTTTCGATGTATTCGGCGGGGTCATACTTTGAAAAAGAGATTTTTTCTTTCGTTTTGGTTTTCATGGTTTCATTCCTCCTCATAAAGTTTGGCAATTATTTTTGCCTGTTTGATGTCCGCCTGCTGGGTAGACTTGTCGCCGCCGCAAAGCAGAATAATAATCTCCCTGCCGGTATCTTTTAAATAAACCCTATAGCCAGGGCCGTAGTCGATACGCATTTCCGAGATGCCTTCCCCGGCGGGTGCGACATCACCGGGATTCCCTTCGGCAAGACGTTCAATGCGCTTGTAAATACGGAACCGGGCGCGGCTGTCACGCAGTTTGTGAAGCCAATTATCAAACTCGTCGGAATGGATTATTTCCTTCACGGTTATAGTGTAGGTTATAACATACATTCCTGTCAAGCGGTTTTTCGCAAATTCCCGCAAACAAAAAGGGCTGCCAACCACTGAGTGGTCGGACAGCCCTTGTTTTTTTAGCGCTTCAAACTTTTAGGGAGTAACCTCAATAACAACATACGAGTAATAATGTAAGCTATCTGCTGTATATACCCCTTCAACGATTACCTGGAAAAATCCTTCAATAGAAAAGAGGCCAGAAGCAGTATTCACAGTAAAAGCAGAAAGGTTTGATCGAGGAGTAACACTTTGGCAATACCAATTAATGGTGGAATAATCAGCAGCGTCTTTTACCGTGAGAGTGGCACTCGTCAGCTTTCCTCCAGTGCCAGTTTTAGAAAGGGTTATTGTAGCACCATTAACAATATCAACTTCTGGTGTTACGGCATTATTGTCGCCGTCATCATCGTATGTTAATACTGGCGCATGATCATCTGGCGCTTCGTAATCAATAGTCGGAGTGAGTGTACCACTCAACAATACAAAGAAATTATCCGAAAATTCATAAGTAAATGTACTGGTCATACCCTGATAGATATGAGCAATATGCCGGAAAGTAATCAGAACTCCGTTTCTGGTTATTGCGAAGTCCGCATAATAATAACCAACGGGAAGTAATTTACTGCTTTCCCATTTTCCACTTACTACGACGGTTGTTAAATTTATAGGCGATTGCGTTGTACCTGTTCCTATCGCTGTCAAGGTCAAAGTGGCGCTGTTAATAGTACCAGTACTCGGTGGGGTTATAACCCAGGCAAATACCCCTGTTTCTCCTGATGTTGCTGATGCAGGATCAATAGCTTTTAAAGTAATGGATTTATTGGTATTTCCACCTGAACTAATCACTATACCGTCCTCTTCCGCAGAAGCCGCAAGCTGAAAAGTATTTCCAGCATCTTCAATGTAGGCAAGTACTTGCAGAGTATATGTTCCCGGGACAAGATTAATAGGAGTGGATAAATCATTAGAGTCGGTATATTCTATTGGTGATATTGATCCTCCATTCAAAGTTGGCGTAAATTGTAATTGAAATTTATTAAAATCAGTTATATCCGCAGTATCCGGTAAAATGGTACGGGCAATATCTTTGTTAAAATTTAACCGGATAGCGCCCATCCCCACCGGAGGCGTGTAATCTTCTTTTTCGGTTGTGGTAATACCGTTACTGCACCCTATCAGCATTGCTGTCAATAAAAGCAATGTCGCCACTGCGGTAATAATGCCGCATTTTTTGGTTAATGTTTTCATTTTCTCACCTTCCCTTTGGTTTTAAGGAACAACCTTAACAAAGATTTCCGTATAGTACGGTACACCGTTTGTAGCGCCGACTGTCCCTTCCACTGTTATCTGATACGGACCCCCGACAGCATCAAAGGGAGCAGAGGCGGTAGAAGTATTTATGGTTAAAGAAGATACCGCACTCAATACTGTAGAACCCAGATAATACTTAACACCACCAGTGAATGTAGCACTATTGCTTACTGTTATAGTCAAACCTATCGGAGCAGTAGAAGGATCGTCAGCGAGTGATATAAGATATGGAGCAGCCGCAGTACCACTGCCTACAACAATATTTGGTGGAGAAGCAAAAGTAATCGGGGCTGTCCCAATTGTCGGTACAGTGTCCGTAGGATGCACATAAGTAATGGTCGGCGTAAATTGGATTAACTCAACACCAATATGATCATCCGTAAATATATAACTAAAGGTACTTTTCATGTTTTGATAGAGATGAAGTACATGCCGGAAATTTCTCGTTACGCCGTTAACCTTTAACGTGATGTCCACATAGTAATAGTTTGAGGGAAAAACCACACCTGTCGTGTTGTTCCAGTTTCCGGCTGTTGTCAAATCCCATACCGCCGGCGTGGACGGTGTTGCTGGTGGTGGCAGATCTACTGCTGCACCTGCCAGTGTAGTTAAACTCATTTGACTGCCTGAGCCAATAGAACTGATACCACCTGTTATACTATTGGTAATAGTCCAGGCAAATGTTCCGGTTCCTGAAGATGTAGCAGGGTCATAAGGCCTCAGAGTAACAGCAAGCGCTATGGTATTGCCTGCGCTAATATTTATACTTGAGTTTGACCAAGTAGCCGCAGCGCTGGCCGCACTACCCGCGGTCAAGCGGGCGACTACCACCAAACTATAGACACCCGGGACCAAATCAATAGCATCGTTTCTGTGAGCATTATCTCTTGTTGTTGGGGTGGCTGGTGTTACAGCGCCTCCACTGACAGCCGTAAAGGTCAGGACAAACTCCGGAAAACTAGAAATAGTTACATTATCAGGCAGAATGGTCGCTCTTTCGATTGTTTCATTGAAAATAAGCCGGACAGATCCCATGCCTACCGGAGGCTGATAACCCGAAGAATCCGGATCCGATGCCGGACAGCCTGTCACCAGCGCCGTCATTACCAGCAACACTGCCGCAAATGTGGCGAATACACCGCATTTCTTCATCATTGTTCTCATGTTCTTTCTCCTTTCCCTAATCAATCTATTATAACACTGTTGAACGCTCTTTGTCTCCACCGTCATAGGCAACGCCCATAACCGCAGCCGCAGAAACCAACCGCAAACGGCGGTGTTTCTTAGCTTTCAACATTTATATAAAACAATGTACTGTACAAAATGCCGCCCCCTGTTGTTCCTATCACCGTGAGAGAATATACTCCGGTCTCATTAAAGGGAGCAACGCTCGTATTCATGGTAAGAATTTTTCCGTCACCGCTAACTCCTTGCTCTGTTGTGAGAATAATACCATTAAAATCCCATTCAATGGCATCGTATACACCCGCATTGGTTACTGTTATGGTTATGGTGTCCCCGTCTCTTAAATTTATCGTATCGTTCGCAGCCACCGGCAATGGTGTTTCCCCATTTCTCGCCTCCTGCAATTCCGGCGGAATATCTTCGGCATTCTCAAACCTAATATCTACGTCTACCCCACCTCTTGTTTTATCCTTGTTGATTATCTCCTGAATTCGCCAATCCTCAAGAAAAGGTTTAATATCGACAGGTTTTATACAAGCGCCCAGAATCAAGACAATATTAACGCTTAAAAAAGCGTTCCATACGATTCGGGGCGACATTTTTCTCATTGTATATAAAATTATACATCGTTAAAGGGGGCTTTGTCAAGGAAAAGCCGGCCTTGGAGCCTGTTTAACCCGGTATTTTGACAAATTATGGGGTATGCTATACTAAGTGAAGGAGATCGACCATGAAAAAAGAAATGACCCTGGGCCTGCTTTTCAGCATGATAGCCATCGGAGGTTTCGCTGCGGAAACCGATGAGATTTTTTCCTGTAAAGTGGGAAAAATTGAAGTGTTCATGCTGGTTGAAACCCAGCGCGAGGGAAATGCCGGAATACTTGTCGGCGTGGACGCAGCTTTATTAAAGCAATATATTCCCGAAAGCGGCTTTATGCATTCGACCAATACCTTTCTGATTAAAACTCCCAAACAAAACATTCTGATAGATACCGGTTTCGGCGGGGCGGTTTTTGAAAAAATGAGAAAACTGGGACTCGAACCGGATAAAATTGACGCGGTGCTGATTACCCACCTGCATGGGGATCATACCGGGGGGCTCCAAAAAGACGGTAAGGCTCTTTTTCCCGGAGCGAAGGTGTACCTGTCCGCCAAAGAGCGGGATTTCTTTACCAAAACCCAGGTGAACGCCGGGGCGGTAGCGGCGCTGGCTCCTTACGGTACGCGGGTAATAACGTTTGAACCCGGTGAATTTGGCTCAAAACTTAAAGAACTTCTTCCGGGTATTACCCCCATTGCCACGTATGGGCATACCCCCGGCCATACTGCTTATCTGGTAGAAGACAGCAAAGAAAGACTGCTTATTGCCGGTGATTTTTTACATATAGCGCTTGTCCAGTTTCCCGCGCCGGATATTTCCGCAACGTACGATGTAGACCCGAAAGCCGCGGCAGTTTCACGCCGGCAGATTATGGACTATGCGGCAAAAAACAAGGTTCCGGTAGCGGGTATGCACATAGTATACCCTGCTATTGGCATGGTGGAGGCTGACGGAACCGGCTACCGGTTTGTGCCGAAACAGTAATAATACATTGTAACGGAGGTGTCCGACTCCCTGTTGTTTTGTATAATTATGATTATACAAAATGGCAAGCCCACGCGATAAAAAACCCCGTCCGTTTTTGGACGGGGCTATTACGAATAGTTTTTTGTCTGCTTACATTAACCCAGTATCAACCCAAACCGGCTTTTCTGCGGGAGTACACATCGTAGAAGACCGCAAGCAGCACAACAAGCGCTTTAACCACGTACTGATAATGCGCTCCCAGGTTCATAAGGGTCATTCCGTTGTTAATAGCGGACATTACAAGTCCTCCGATAACAACCCCGATTACTGTCCCTATGCCGCCGGTAGCCGAAACTCCGCCTATGTAACAAGCCGCTATTGCGTCCATTTCAAACATATTCCCAGCCTGCGGAAGCGCGCTGTTCATGTACCCTGTACTCACTACAGCCGCAAGCCCGGTCAGTGTTCCCATAATACAGTACACGATAAACGTAACAAATTCAGTATTAATACCGGACAATTTCGCTGACCGCTCATTGCCGCCCACAGCGTAAATATATCTGCCAAGGACGGTGTTTTTCATAATAAAGTGGAAAAGTCCTATCGTTACCAACAAAACGATTACGACAATAGGAAGCCCGAGGTAAGAGGCAAAACGTTCCGCAAGAACGAGCAGCAAAACGCTCATAAGCGCCAGTTTAACAAAGGTAAACACCAGAGGAGAAACAGCATGACCATGGGCTATTCTGGTTTTCCTGGTTTTGAATTCTACTATCCATAAGATTACAATTATAATTAACGCAAATATAAAGGGTGTCGGATAATAACCAAAAATAACCGGATCTTCCATGTGCAGCAGATCATAATCTATCGTTCCTGTAGAAAAGTAGGAATAAACGTCATCTTTCGGGTTCACCGGGCTTACCTTGGTTACAATATAGGTAAGTCCGCGGAAAAGCAGCATACCTGCCAGCGTAGCGATAAAGGGCGGAATTTTGGGATACGCTATAAACCAGCCCTGAAAAGCGCCAACGGCTAAACCCATTATCAGAGAAGCAATTATAGTAACAAACATTCCCAGGCCGGTATTGTAAATCATTACGCTTATGGCGCCTACAAAAGCGACCACCGAACCAACTGAAAGGTCAATTCCGCAGATAATTATACATTGAACCATTCCGGTAGCCAGAATAAAAACATAACTGAACTGGAAGAAAATATAGGTAATATTACGGCCTTCAAAATTCGTCCAGTCGCACATGGGGCCAAAGATAACCATGATCAGTAATAAAATGATGAACATGGAATAACTCCGTAAATTGCTCCTGATCAACTCCTTTATGTTGTATGTGCTGTTAAGTTTATTACCCATTGTCTTCTCCTTACTGAATTATCCGACCAATGCCATATGCATGATCTTTTCCTGGGTCGCATCTTCGTGCGCCAGTACTCCTTTTATTTTTCCTTCGTTCATTACATATATCCTGTCAGCCATGCCCAGAGCTTCGGGAAGCTCGGAG
>Ga0268262_10002824_pt1 | contig 19582 bp, 17 predicted proteins | sample TergutNc150P3_FD_190354 | JGI IMG/M metagenome (GOLD analysis project Ga0268262, IMG submission 190354) | Nasutitermes corniger P3 segment gut microbial community from laboratory colony in Florida, USA - Nc150 P3 (SPAdes) (version 2) | ecosystem: Host-associated > Arthropoda: Insects >...
GTTTTTTTGATATTTTATATTTTTCGACCATGTTTTCAGCGAAAAATAGGGTAAAGAAAAGGCCTTCGAAAGACTTGTCCGGTTCTCTGAGTTCGCATTGTTTGTAAAGCCATGCAAAATAGCCGCTATCAAGGTAATTCAGAGACATAAAAGCGGCAGCTCTGGGATAAAAGTCTGTTTTAAGCAAAAGGGCGCGGTCAATGGCCAGCAGGGCGGCTTTTATATCTTCGGGTGATAAAACGGCCGCCGCCGCCGTTTCGTCCCGTGTAGGGGCTTCCTCGCTTAAATCCGGCTGTTTTGGAGCGGTAGTGGTAGTATCATTTAAATATGTATTAGTAATATGGTGTGAATTTTTTTCACCACCCTCCGGTGAAGTTTTTTCACCACCACGATGAAGTTTTTTCACTACCGGTGAAGTTTTTTCACCACCCTCATGGTGAAATATTTTCACCACTGGTGAAGTTTTTTCACCACCCTCCGCAGGAAGTAATTTCACCACCGGTGAAGTTTCTTCACCCCCCTCTTTTTTGTCTTTTTCGGGGAAAAACTCCGGTGAAGCCTGATAATCGCAAAATTTAAGGTTTTTTTCAAATCTTTCAATCTTTTTAACAAAACGATATTTAACAAGATTTTCAAGAATGGTAAAAACCTGTCTTCTCGATATGCCCAGGGAGTCCGCAATATACTGCCCTGAGCCTTCGAATTTGGATTCTTCGTCCTGAGAAAACCCGTAAATTATGGCGTAGACCATGAGTTCATTCCCGGACAAATTCAACTTGTTCACCATCCACCCCTGGATGACGATGTAATTATTGTCTTTCAATTTTTCCTCCCCTCCCATTTGATAGCGTTACACGTAACGGTATGACCCTATACAAAAACGCTTCTACTAATGGATAAATAGAAAGATAAAAAAGAAAAAAAAAAGACCGTTTTCGGGGAGGTTCCGAAAACGGTCAAGAATTGATTAACGCGGGGGGTGGGAGAACCCGCCGCAGTAATTTATTATTAAATTGGGTTTTTAGTAAATTTTATGGATTTTAACGGATCCCGGCATGCCGCCATCAGCGCCGCCGCCTCTTGTTGAGTTGCGGTTATTTCCTCCATCTGTAGAACGGTAGCCGACGTCGCAATGCTCAATCGTAAAAGAAATTCGAGTTTTAATAACACCTAAAGCATTCCAATTAGAAGCGACAGTTCCAGGTCCAGAAGCTATCGCGGAAGAAGATACATTATCTATTGAAGTAACCTCCCCTGATATTGTAAAATCATTCTTATTAGTAGAACCAGGAGCCCCACCTTCGGAGCTGGCGGAATGTGAATTTTCAAAGTAACATGAAGCGGCTGAACCGCCCCTGCCGCTGTTGGTGTATCCGCTGACTCTTGTATGTAAGGAAACGATTGGAGTAGTAGAAATACCCGAAGATGTCCAGCCATAGGTGTGAGAGTCAACAATACCGCCGGGAGTGTTATTATGAGTCGTACTAGTAATTCCATAGTTACTATATTTTAAATATTGTATTCTTGAAGAAAGTTCATCATTAACAGAAGAAAAATCAAGAGAAGCAGAACTGGAACCTCCGGAAATAGTATAATCAGAAACAAGAGAGGGAATGGCGCTGTCGGCGTTGCCGCCATTTGCACCTTTCCCAGCAGCATTGCCGCCATTTAGCCCTCCGCCTGTCCCTCCGCCATTACCGGTAGAGAAGTCTCCGCCAACGTTAGGTATATCGGTATAAAGAGAAAAAGTCCCGGACCCGCCGCCGCCGGCGCCCGGGCCGATAGTGCCGCCCGCGCCGCCTCCGCCGCCAGGGGTAAAGCAAGAACCGCCTCCGCCTCCGCCTCCGCCTCCAGCAACGAGAAGGTAATTTACAGAGGAAGAATAAAGGAAAGAGCCTGACCCGCCGCCGCCGCCTCCGCCTCCAGCCGGAACGGTATAATCAATGTTTGGTTGAACAAAATCGACCACGGTATGAAAAACGCTATCTGAGTAGATAAGTTGACGAGTATAATTATTAACGGGTATGCCCAAAGGGCCTATGTCTTGGTTATACTCGTAATAATTTTTGGTAGCAACGAAGTTGAAACTTCCTGAAGTATCTGCAGAAGGAGCGTCGCCGCCGCCTGAGCCAGTGAAAGCTGTGAAAGAAGTTTTAGAGTTAAGTGTAATAATTTCCCTGACGATTCCTCCTGAGCTGCGATGACCAATAAGATTAGGGTTGTTTCTTAAATTCATTCGGCCTCCGCCTCCGCCGGCGCCTTTTAGTTCAATTACGTAAACACCGGGATCGAGTGTAATTGTTTCAGGGGCTGGGTTACCGGCGCCGTTAATGGATTTAACAAGAGGTTTTGACGTAATAACTTGAGAGTAATCCGCCTCATTTAAGGTTGTTTTTCCCATCTGAGGAAAATCATTTTCGATATAAGTTTTAAATAAAAACTGTGCTGAATTTTTTAAATAAAGCATTTTCCACAAAGCCCGTTTATTGCCGTTATACCAGCCTTTACGTTTAGTTATGTAAGTAGGGGCAGTTGTGGAGTATTCGAAAAAAACATCAGAATCAATGTATTTAAAAGCGTAAAGATATATAACGCCGGAAGAAGCAGGCATTACAACGGTACTTGAATTTACCGTGTAATTATTTTTTAATGTACACATTAACCCGAAAACGTCGAAAGATGACTTGGCTTTAATAATAGGTGCTGTTGAATCGTTTATATTAGTCAGGGAAGCGTCAAAGAAGCCAAAAGTAGTATTAACGTCAAAAACCGAAGAGCCGTTATTAAAAAAGAGGATTATTAAATCATTATAGGAATAAGAAATTTGAGTTTCGTAATCCACGTCAATGGTAAATTCAATGGCAAATCTTCCTGTGTCTTGAAAATAACCGTTGTCTGACGCCGAAGAAGAAAGGGGAATCAAGAAAGTTAAATAATTATTTTCTTTGATAGTGACAATATTTTTATTGTCAGCTACCCCTGCGACAGTCCCGGCAAGGTTATAAATATTTACATTAGAAACATGTTTCTTTGTGGCGTTTAAGGGCAGTCCTTTTATAGAAAGGTAAGGGACAGGTTTGTCCGGAATGTTCAGAATATTCAGGAAGCCATTGCCGTCAATAAAAGTAACTTTAACCTGATCGTCAAGCGTCAAAGTGTAACGTGTTTCAACGTCGACATTGATATCTAAAGTAACATAGAAAACGCCGGTTTCCGTAAAATCCTGACTTAATGAAGCGTACTGCAAAGGAATTTTAGCGGCAGCCTTGCCTTCATCAACAGACAAGACAATTTGAGAATAATCCACACATTTGGCGACAGCGCCGGTTTGGTTAAGAACAAGCACTTTTGAAAAATTATAGATAGAAACGGTTTGAGGCAGGTTAAAAACAGTAAGGTAATGAGGGTCTGGAGTAATTACTGTCCGGGAAGGAAGGTTGTTAACATCTGTCTGGCCGCGTCCGTCCGTGTACTGGACAATGAATTGGTCGGAAGTATCGACAATATACTTTGTAAGAGCGTCAACATGGATAACGAAGCTTGTAAAAAAGAAACCTGTCTCTAAAAAATCAGATTCCAAATACCCGCTGCCGTTAGTGTTAACCAGCGGCAAATAAACAGTACAGGTATTGGTAGCTTTTTCCCTGTAAATAAGAATAGGAGAGTTTTTGTCGAGGGTACCGACAGGAGAAGAAGAGTTTGAAACAGAGACTGAAAAGACGTTAGGAGTCTGAATATTGAGAGGCATATTAAAAAGTTTCAGGAAGTGACCGTTTTTCTCCAGTTCATCCCGTTCATTTTCAGTAATTTCTTTGCTTGTCGAGGGCTGCTGGTTTTGTGCTAAAACAGAAGAGGGAAGATTATTGACATCTGCCTGGCCGCGGCCGTCCGTGTACTGGACAATGAATTGGTCGGAAAGATCGACAATATATTTATTTAAGGCGTCGATGAAAACGGAGAAGGCAGTATAAAACTGCCCTGAGTTTAAGAATTCTTTACCGTCGTTAGAAACCAGCGGCAGATAAGCCGTGCAAGTATCTGTATCCTTGTAAATCATAACTGGGGAGTTTTTATTAAGTTTGCCTACGGTGGAAGAAGAGTTTGAAACGGAAACAGAGATGACGTTAGAGACCTGGGTATTGAGAGGCAGATTGATAATTTTCAAGAAACGGCCGTTTTTTTCCAATTCGTCACGTTCATTCCCGGACAATTCCTTGACGTCCTGTTGCATGTCCTCGATTTTGAACAACTCGCATGAGAAAGCAAAAAAGAAAGAAGCAAGAGAAAGCGTTATTAGAATGCCAATAAAGAGAACAATTTTTTGATTTTTCTTTTTCATAAGAATCCTCCTAAGTTATATTTATTGAAAATTTATTTTTATTAATAAATTTTATAGATAGTAATTGAGCCGTCACCATAGTTTCCGCCTTTTGAGGTGTTGCGGTTATTTCCGCCGGGAGACGATTTACCGTTTTCATTTTTAACCTCAATGGTTATCTGCGAGGCGCGAGCAGAAGTCTGAGAGTCATTCCAATATGAATTAGGTGTTCCGGGCGTTGCATCTATTGTTGTCCCCGAAGATGCGCTATACGCACTAATTTTGCCAGATATTGTCATAGAAGGGTTAGAAGAAGAAGCCGCGCCTTCGGTGCCGGCAGAATATGCGTTTGCAAATAAATTTGAAGCGGTTGAACCTCCCTTACCGCTGTCTTTTGAGGAAGAGAGAGTTGAAGAAAGTGAAACGATTTTAGTAGATGTCGACTTCAAAGTGCTGGAATAAGAAGAATAGTAATAAGGCACAGAGTATGGGTAATCCTTGTCTACATAATCAAAACCAATGCGCTGGGAAACCGTAACAGTAAAAGTTGCTGTAGAAGAAGCTGCTTGTAGCTCGTAAAAGTATAAAGTAGATGTATTAGTAGAAATATAATTAAAAAGATCGGGAATTTTAGCGCCGGAACCTCCGGAAAAAGTAAAATCAGGAACAGGGGAAAGAAGAACGGTGCTGACAGAGCCGCCATCTTTTGCAATTTCCCCTGCATTGCCGCCATTTAGCCCTCCGCCTTTACCGCCTTTACCTCCGGGAGCGGAAAAGTTGTGAATAATAGTAGATTGAGGTACAGGGGAAGAAAAAGACAAAGTACCGGAACCGCCGCCTCCGGCGCCCGGTCCGAGAGTGCCACCCGCGCCGCCGCCTCCGCCAGGGGTAAGGCAAGAACCGCCTGAGCCGCCGCTGCCACCTCCTGCGACGAGAAGGTAGTTAGCAGAGGAAGATAAAAGAAAAGTTCCGGAACCACCACCACCTCCTCCTCCTCCTGAGGCAGTTGAGGCGTTATTATAAGAATTTATCTGAATAAGATCAGCAGAAGAAGAACCTGTCTTTGTTATAGTCGCAGGGGAAGGAATAACAATAGGATACCTGTTCTCTGCAGGAAGCCTTGATTTAGGATCATAGGTATCAGGATTAAACTGAGAAGCAGAAGAAGAAGATAGAGAAAACGACAGCGACGCGAGGTTAGGCGCAGGAACCGGAGCATAATGAGAATAATCAATAAGATTTTTCACTGTCGTGAAGTGGAAATATTCTCTTCTTGAAGCAGACACATCCGGGTCCGGAGCATCGCCGCCCTTAGAACCTGTGAAGGCGAAGAAAGAAGTTTTAGAGTTAAGCGTAATTAATTCATAGACGCGCCCTCCTGGACCGCCTGAAAATTTAGTATAAGTATTATTATTTTCATCAAAAAATTTACAAGTCCCTGCGCCTCCGGCGGCACCGTTTAGTACAATTACGTAAATTCCGGGATCGAGAGTTATTGTTTCTGGTGCGGGATTCCCGGCGCCATTAATGTTTTTAACAACAGGTTTTTGAGAAGTAATTTGAGAAAAATCACTTGCATTAGAAGTTAAATCAACACTTCTCATCTGAGGGAAATCATCTTCGATATAAGTTTTGAACAAAAACTGAGCCGGGCTTTGGTTATATAAATAAAGCATTTTCCATAAAGCGCGTTTGTCGCCTGAATACCAGCCTCTGCGTTTATTGTCGTAAGTAGGGACGGTTTTTGAATATTCGAACATAATATCAGAACCAAGGTATTTAGTAGCATAAAGATATATAATGCCGGAAGAAGAAGGCGTTAAAACGTTAACAGAATAGTTGGTATTAAATGTACACATGTGTCCGAAAACATCGAAAGAGGATCCGGCTTTAATAACAGGGGCGGCTGAATCGTTGGCATTTGTCAAAGAAGCGTCAAAGAATCCAAAGAAGGTATTAACATCAAATACCGCAGAACCGTTAACAAAAGAAAGGACAACTTTATCATCATAAGAATAGGAAATTTGAGTATCATAATCCACGTCAATAGTGAATTCAATGACAAATTTTCCGGTATTAAGGAAATATTCATTGTCCGAAGAAGAAAGGGGAATCAAGAAAGTTAAATAATTATTTTCTTTGATAACAACAATGTTTTTATTATTAGCACATCCCGCGACAGTACCGGCAAGGTTATAAATGTTTACATTAGACATTTGGTATTTTGTAGCGTTTAAAGGCAGTCCTTTTATAGTAAGATACGGCACAGGCTTGTCAGGAATGTTCAGGATGTCCAGGAAGCCATTGCCGTTGATAAAATTAACTTTAACCTGATCGTCAAGCGTCAAAGTGTAACGTGTTTCAACGTCAACATTGATATCAAAGGTAACATAAAAAACGCCGGTTTCCGTGAAATCCTGACTCAAAGAAGTGTACTGCAAAGGAATTTTAGCGGCAGCTTTGCCTTCATCAACAGACAAGACAATTTGAGAATAATCCACACATTTGGCGACAGCGCCGGTCTGGTTAAGAACAAGCACTTTTGAAAAATTATAGATAGAAACGGTTTGAGGCAGGTTAAAAACAGTAAGGTAATGAGGGTCTGGAGTAATTACTGTCCGGGAAGGAAGGTTGTTAACATCGGCCTGCCCGCGTCCGTCCGTGTACTGGACAATGAATTGGTCGGAAGTATCGACAATATACTTTGTAAGAGCGTCAACATGGATAACGAAGCTTGTATAAAAGAACCCGGTCTCTAGAAAATCAGATTCCAAATACCCGCTGCCATTAGTGTTAACCAGCGGCAAATAAACAGTACAGGTATTGGTAGCTTTTTCCCTGTAAATAAGAATGGGAGAGTTTTTATCAAGGGTTCCGACAGGAGAAGAAGAGTTTGAAACAGAAACTGAAAAGACGTTAGGCGTCTGAATATGGAGAGGCATATTAAAAAGTTTCAGGAAGTGACCGTTTTTCTCCAGTTCATCCCGTTCATTTTCGGTAATTTCTTTGCTTGTCGAGGGCTGCTGGTTTTGTGCTAAGACAGAAGAGGGAAGATTATTGACATCTGCCTGACCGCGTCCGTCCGTGTACTGGACAATGAATTGGTCGGAAAGATCGACAATATATTTATTTAATGCGTCGATGAAGACGGAGAAAGCAGTATAAAACTGCCCTGAGTTTAAAAATTCTTTATCGTCGTTAGAAACCAGCGGCAGATAAGCCGTGCAGGTATCCGTTTCCCTGTAAATCATAACGGGGGAGTTTTTATTAAGTTTGCCTACGGTGGAAGAAGAGTTTGAAACGGAAACCGAGATGACGTTAGAGACCTGGGTATTGAGAGGCAGATTGATAATTTTCAAGAAACGGCCGTTTTTTTCCAATTCGTCCCGTTCATTTCCTGACAATTCCCTGACATCTGATATCTGCATGTCTTCAACTCTGAACATGTCGCAAGCGGAAAGCAGCGAGAGAAAGCCGACAAAGAGAATCAGTTTTTGAATATTCTTTTTCATAAGAATCCTCCTAATTTATTTTTATCGAAAGCAGAAAAATAACGCTTTCGAATTTGAACCCTGTTTCCACAACAAGCCCAAGCCATTGTCCGAAGAACCGTCTTACCCCGACGCGGAAATCGTATAAATGTTTTTCAACCGGGGTGTCGTTGTATTCCAGCAAGAGGTCATTGCGCATATAACCGAAATCAAAAGAATAGACAAAATAAAGGTCGGTAACATCGTCAAGCAAGTCAAAATGATAAGCGCCTCTAAGCCCAAAACTTTTAAAATTGGGGTGAGGTGTTTTAAAAAAGACGCCCAAAGAGAAAGGCAGCGGGAATGGCGGAAGATACTCAATTCTGATATCCGCGGGAAGGATGGGAAAATCCAAATCATCGAATGTAAGCGGGGCAAGACCGACGTCGCAAAAGATGGAATTTTTGCCGGCAATTTCCGAATGGCGCCAGATATTCATAGTTTCAAGCGCGGATAAACACGCTGCCAGGAAAAAAAAGAAAGAGGTTAAAATTAATGTTTTTTTAAAAAAATTCATTCCGTTATGGTAATCCTGGCTACATCTTTAATGCCGTCATTGGCAAGGGTTTGAATAAGCGTAGAGCCAGCCCGCAGGGCGGTAATTTCAAGGCCGAAGCCTGTTTGAGAGATTGAAATAACATTGGGATCATAGAGGGCGTTAAATAACATATTACCTTGTTTGTTCTGTCCTGAAATGATTGAGAATTGAAGAAAGGCCTTTTCACCGGGACTGACATTAATATCAATCAATTCAACTGAGGCTCTCTGCGTTTTAGGGACACTTACGACTGCGGCGGCGGTAATATAATTATCAGGATTAAAGAAAGAGAACGTCGAAGTTTTTGAAAAACCCGACATACTTAACAGCAGTATAAATAATACGTTAAGAAACAAAGAAAGGCCGAAAAGCAAAGATTTGATTTTAATTTGCATAAAACTACTCCAATGAATATTTTTGAGAAGCGGGGTACCCCGCAACCGGCGGCAGATATAAATTTTTATTTAACATGATGTTAATGAGTGTGCCGTTTTCAACGGTAAGGGTAGGCTGGATGTTAGTGGCGCGAGAAGCCAGCCGTCCGCCAAGTTCGCCGACAAAATCGGCGTTTGAAGCCGCGAGGTTAGAAGCGGACTCTTCGGAAGTATATTTGGCGGCGGTTTCAGTCATTTTGGCGTTAGCGTAGGAAAAGAGAGTGATAATGCCCGCGGCCTTAAGATATTCAAACCAGTTTTCGTGGAATTTAGCCGGCTGGCCGCTCATGCCTGATCTGTCAACGCCGCCAGCGCCTTCCAGGTCTATCTGGAACCCGTCAGGGCGGATCATTGTATCCCAAACTATTTGGATTCTTTTCTGGGCGTAAGATATTGAGCTGTTATAACGAGCGATTAAAATAGTTCCCTGAGGAATAAGCAAATTACGGCCTGATTTTGAGTCATAAATATTTTGTGTAACGCGGGCGAGAACGTTACCCGGCAGGTCGGTATTGATGGCGGTTTCGAGGATGCCGGGGATAATCGTGCCGATCCAAACGGCATTAGCGCCGATGTACTGGCCGTTAGAAACCGCGCCGCCGCCTGAAGCAGGGTCAAAGAAGGCCTGTTTATTCTGCTGGTCGTTTTGGGCGGCATAATCGTTAATTTGAGGAACTTGGCCGTAAGAGTTACGAGTTTGTGCGGAAGAAGAAGGATCATTAGAAGACGGCCGCTGAGCGACATTTTGGGAAGCGCCCTGGGAAAAGAGGCTGCCTTCAACCGGCGGGACCATAGGGGATCGAAAATGAGTAGCTTTTTGGGCGTTTGAAGCCGGCGCCTGTTGATTTCCCTGTGGAGCCGGCGGCGGCTTTGTTTCCGGGGGCTTATTAAAAGAGACGGGCGGCAGGGGCGGTTCCGGTTCTTTTTCCGCTTTGGCCGTTTCCTGAACCGGCTGCGGCTGCGCCGCGGGCTTTTCCTGGCTGCGGTTAACGGCGCGCTTTTGCAGTCCTGATAAAAATTCATTGGATGAATTGGAAGAGGCAAACTCGCTATTATTGCCGGAAGTTTTTTTCTTCGCCGGTTTTGCGGAATTGAATATAAGCCCGCCGCAAACGGTAACCGCTAAAACAGAACAGATAACGACCATAGTTTTTTTTCTGTTAAGCGATCCCGGTTTAAGCGAACCGAACCCTGTTGCCTGTTCAGGAGTTGTTTCAAACTGTTCTTCTTCTGGATTGAGAGAATCTTCAGTTTCAGCGTTTACGTCGTCATTTTCCATTTTTGCCTCTTTTTTTAATAATGGTAACTTCGGTACGCCCGATTTTAACCGTTATTTCTTCGATTAATTTATCAATGACAATCAAGTTGCCGGTTACGCGATAATTGAGTATGTCTTTTCTGTTTTCGAAAACCGCAGGAAGTTCTCTTTGCAAAACAAGGTCAGGGAACTGAATAAAAGTTTTGTTGCCGTCGTCGAAGACAAGATTAGGAAGCCATACCGGTTTGTTAAAAAGGCTATATGTTATGCGGTAGTTGAAAGAAAGGAAACGCGGATCAATATTGGGAATAGAATTTCCCGCCGGCGGATAATCTTTGCCGTTGACTGCGGCCTGCGATTGAGGGGGAGGGATGTAATTATTAGGCATTCCGTAATTGTAGCGCCATCTTACAAGAGGCATGTGAATGTCTGAGTAACTGCGAAGAATAATTCTGTATACGCGCCTGTCCGTGTTGATGATAAGCGAAGCGGATATTCCTGAAGTTTCCGGTTTAACATAGACGTGCTGTATGGGAACGTTGTCCTCATAACTTACGCCCGCGCCTAAAAACCAGCGTTCACTGTCTGAGACGTAGGGTCTCTCTGTTACTCTTTCGTTAGGTTCCATTATCAGATCACTGACGCGCAGGGGTTGAGTGAAAACTTCGTATACTTCGTCCTGGTTATAAAGGTAGACCATGGCGGCATGGGAGTAATCCTGAGGTTTAATAATGCCCTTGTTATTAGCGTCCTGAACGGACGGTTTCCCAGGGGTTTGAGTTTTAGGAGGCTGTTCTTGCGGGGGTACGAACACCGGGCGGTCAACAAAAACCACTTCCGGGTCCGGGAAAACCAGGACAGGATTCATTCCTGTTTTCTTTTGGCTGCCTGCGCCCGAGTCACCGATATTTTTATCGACGTCAAGGGAAGCGCAAGAAACGGCAAAAAAACAAAAAACAATTAAGGTAAATTTCATTATAATTCCGTCATTTCAAAATTTTCGATATAGATACCCAACGGGTTTCTTTTAATAGTGGCGTCTGTAGGCAGGACAAGGCGGATAGTGACGACAGCCCTCATTTTCGAAGATTTGGGGCTTGACTGGGATTCAAGCACAGATTCCGTCCAGTTAATCTGGTATGATCTACCCGTTACGTGCAATACGCTTTCAATGTCAACGCTGCGGCGAATTTTCCCGACAAGCTCAAATGGGGATGCCTTAAGGAGCGTTTGCCTTAAAATGGGGGAATAGTTTGAAGTAACCATTTGAAAACAATCGTCAATATTCGAGTAAAGAACCTGATAATCCGTAGAGACGGAGCGCAAGTTATGAACAAAGGCGCGTATCTGGTAATGGATGGCGGCGTCCGGCACGTTAAAGCTGCCGTTTTGCCTGACTTCGCCTAAGTACTGAGATTCGCCTGAAGGCATAACGTTGACAAGGACGGGAATAGTCTGCTGTCTTGAAAGCGCGACAAAGAACAAGATAAGGGCTATGACAAACAAGGCGATATGCGCGTAAGACGATTGGCGCCACATTTGGGTTTCTTTAATTTTGTCGAGAAGGATATCGGCGTAAGCCTTGTCACTTTCAGTGATAAAGGGATTAGGGGCGTCGAGCGGTTTATATTCTGCTTTTTTATGAATTGCCATAATTAGTAGTTATGCGAAATTAAAAATCTTACAAAATCTATTCTCTTGAATTTCTTTTTCTAAGTTTTTCTATATTTTCCTGACTTGCTTTATTCATGTTATCTCTAACGCCGGTCATGTGGCCTTTACCTGTCTTAGCGCCTTCTAGTTGTCTGTCCGCTTTAATTCCGCCCATTGTTCTGTCTCCGCTCTTATCTCCGTATATGCTGCGCGCAAGGCCTTGAGAGGCCTGTTTGCCGAGAGATTTCATGAAAGCGCCCGCCTGATTCGCGCGGCTTCCGCCGTCTTCGCCTGCGGCTTTTCCGGCGGCATTTGCTTCAGCTAAGCCGTGCCCCATTTTAGCGATGCCGCCGACGACAGAGCCCGCGGTAGACTTTGCGGAGCCGGCCTTGTTTTGGATAAAGCCGGCAGTGGCAGTGGCGGCGCCGACCATGCCGGCAACCGCGCCGATAGCGCCTGCGGCGTTGAGGCTTGGGGAACCTGTAAGGAGTGAATGAGCGATGCCGGGCGCGGATTTACAGATAAAATAGTAAAGCAGGCTTGTAAAAACGATAAAGATAATTTGGTCAACATTGCCGGTAAATCCTACGGCTTCCTTGCCGTCCGGCTTTGCCGCGATAATATAAAAGAGGGAAATAAAACCGTAAATAAGCAGGAAGATGGCGATATTGCAGAAGAGAAGTTTCATAAAGAACCCTACAATGGCACCGATAAATTTTTCCGCCATAAATTTGCTTGCTTCCCAAATAGACAGAGGGAAAAGGATGATGCCTACGGAAGCGACAAGCATAAATTCCATGAAACAGACGACATATTCGAGAAGGGCGAAAGCGCCAGTAAAGATGAGAAGAACGGCGCAGCCAAGTCCTTTTATGACGCGGCCGAAATCAGGAATATTCTTTAGAAGTAGTCCTGCATTTGGATTATCCGCATAGCCGATACATTCAGCGGCGAGAAAAAGAATAATTTTAACAACCGCCGCCGGCGCGACGACGGTATATTTCATATTCGGGTCTGTATGGGTTCGGTCTTCTGTAAGGTTTGAAAAAAGGTGGCTATTATCATTAGTTATAATTTTCGTATAGGTGGCGGTAACAGGTTGATATTCAGTTTTGTATTGGTTTGAATGCATCATGTCAAAATCTGTCACGCCCGTAGAAACATTGATGGTATAAGAAGTTTCAATTTTCTGAGTAACCACTTTAAAATGATCATCAACAGATTTATAAACGCTGCCTTTAGCCAGATTGAAGGTGTAGGAAGTGATCCAGCCGATAATTTTTGGGTAGGCGGCAGTGACGATTAAGAAAAAGAGTGTGGCCTTAAGGATTTTAATAACATTTTCTTTAAGGCCTGTACCGGTGAGGATATAATTGAGCGCGGCGGATAAGAGCGCGATGAGAAGGCAGACTCTTCCAACGGAGTAAGCTTCTTTAGTAAAGAATTCCATCAAGTCAATAATTTTATCAAGGACGAAGTAGAAAGAGTTATTGACAATCTCGCCGTATTTATCCCAATTTTGCATAACACGCCTCCAATATTACTTTTTCAAGCGTTCGAAACCCGTATCCCAATTAGAGACCTGCTGCGGTTCTTTTAGCGGCGCGTCGAGGGCTTTGTCGATACCCTGCATTTCCAACTGTTTTGCCGTCATGGCGGCAATATCTCCTAACGCTTCTCCGTTTCTATTAGTTGCAAGCAAAATTCTCTGTTGTAATTCTTTGTCTCCCATTTGTTTATCCTCAGGAAGGGAATCGTCGAGAAGAATAGCGTCTCTGTCCTTTTTATATTCTTCCGTATTTTTTAAATTTCTTTCGTTTTGGATCTGCGACATGGCAATAAATTGTCTTGCGAGTTCGCGGCCTTTAACCCTGTAGGGCTGGACGTAGGCGTAATTAGACGGGGAAAGTCCGAGGCCGAGCCACATTTCCCTGCGTTGTTCTTCTGTAAATTCTTTGTCCCAATAGTCGATATATTCATCTTTAAGGCCGTCCCTGATACCTTCGAGGTCGTATAGGGAATAATTTTTTTTGCCGATGGAGACGTTCATACCTTTGACGGATTCGATAGTCCTTCTTTCGTAATAGAGCTGGCGGTTGTACCAGTTCATGAAGTCATCCCAACTGTCAACGTTTTTAAGACCTTGCATGTTTTTAATAGCTATGGCTGATTGCGTAGCCGCGTGTTCAAGCTGCTGTTTTAAATGAATAACTTGGTTCTTTGCTTCATCAATCATTTGAATATAACGTATAAGATTTTCTGCATGAGTCGATTGAAGCAGACCTGCTACAGCAGCATCCGCAACAATCATTTGAGCAAAAGAAGAATGCAAAGGGAAAAAAACAACGACTAATAAACCCAAAAATCTTTTCATATAATCCTCCTAATAAAAATATATTGTTCTATCCTATGCATAAAAAAAGCCGTCCAAAAGGACGGCTGTAAAATGAATTAGGTATATTTTATTTTATTTGATAAGTAGCGACGACTCCGCTCGCGGAACTGGTTGCTGAAGATTTTTCCGTTCCATCTAAATAAATTTTTGCTGTATAAGTATTTGTATTTGAAGAACCAAAACCTGCGGAACAACTTGCCCCTATATGTCCCGTTCTATCTTTTGCTATAATAATTGTTTTTTCCCAAGGAATATTAACATCGTTAATCGTAATCATATTCCCTGTTTCATTTAAAAACTGTATAAATAAAGCAGTAGTTGCCGGGCCCGTAATTTCATATTTAACAGTATACTTCGAATCCGCATCCGAATCTGATTCCGAACAGCCGGAAAATGCAATAATCGCCAAAATACTCAAGACGACGAGAGCCGATAAAAAGATTTTTGTCTTTTTCATAAAATTTCCTCCTATAGGGATTATATTATATTTTTATTCTTTTGTCTATAACAGTTAGTACAAAGTGAATTTTCATTGCTTTTTTCACCACATATATTACAAAATCGAAAATTGTTTTGGTTAAAGCTTTCTGCCCCTTTTGATTGTAATATTTTATAACATTTGTCACAATATAGATGGTTTTTCCCATCCTTGTTAATAGATATTTTTTTGGGCTCACCACAATAAACACAATAATCGATCTTTTCAAAAAATAAATTATTTTCTAATAATTTATAAGAAATACCCTTACTTTTTAATGTTAGTTTATCATTTTTTCCGGTGTTGAAAATTTGATCAATAATATATGTTTTTACATGATTATCTATAATTTCTTTCTTCTTTAATAAAACACCCATTTCGTAATTTTTTTCTTGTGAAGTATTATATAAATTCATAGAAGTAATAAGAGCTTCTTTTTCATTTAAATATATTTTGGCATGCAAATCTTTTATAAAAACAATATCGAATTTATAAATCTTATAGAATTCTTTAATTTCTGCTTTCTCACTTTGGTCGTCACGAAAGAAGAAAATTATTCTTTTCTTCTTATCTGATGCTGTTTTTAAACAATTCTGAAGATGAAGCCACGATTTTAAATAAGGAGTTACAATAAGACAATATTCTTTTGCATCATCAATTATTTTTATTATTTTTGTTGATATTTCTGCAGTAGTAAGAACTTCATATTCATCATTATAGGACGATTGCGAAGACTTATCGCCATCACCAGCATTCTGAGATAATCCTTGCATGATTTGACCTCAAGAAGAATTATCTCATAGAAACGGCGAAAAAGGAAGTCCCTCCTGTGGTATAATAGGTTCACCACAAACAATATTAAAGTCCAACAGGAGGGACAAAAATGGAAGAATTTTATAAAAACTATGAATTAGTTGCAAGAGCATTGGAAATTTCAATCAGTTTGACAAAAGCAGATGACACATGGATAGGACTAGATACAAACAAAAATGTTATAATGGACGAACCATTACTTAGTACCGTGAGAACCGTTGCCAGGATATTATCTGATGTCAGTCTCATTGCTGTCAGCGGGAAACCCAGTATATTCCCTGGTAAAGACAGAAGATCCGACAAAAAGTAATTTAATCTTTTAAGTGGTTTGTAATACAAGTATAATATCTCCAAGTACCTTTTTATAGCCGAGATTAAATTCTATTATTCCATATCCTAAAGAAAAAAATATTTCAACCAGTTTAATAAATAATTCTTTTGAAAATGAAGTTTTGGGTTCTGAAATAGGATAGATTAAAATTTTAATATCCCCACGATAATGTTCTGTATTTCTATTATAATGATCATCTAATTCTGATATTTCATAACCGATTGAGGCAAGGGCATCAATGAGTTTTTTTAAAGTGTTATTTGTCATATTACCTCCCTATTCCCTGCGATTGTGTTTGCTCAAGCTGCTGCTCTTGTGCTGGCGCGAAGACGCATTTTTCAAGGGCTTTGTAAGTTTCAGGATTGGCGAATTTCTGCGCCATGTCTTTGGTTACGTGCATTTCGGACAATATTTTTTTACTTAAAAAAGACATGGTATCTTCCGACATGATTTTTCTGTTTTCATCGGTGTTGAAGGCGAGAACGCTCTCGCATACGCCCTGAACGTAGCCGGTTTTTTGGGCGGTTTCGAGTTGGCGTGTTGTTTGTTCGGGTATTTGTTGGATGATATACTCATTAATTTGATTTAATGAATAATTATCAATAGTCTTAAAATGATCTATTGTATTTTCAACAATTTTTTTTGAAGAGTTAAAATCTAAATTTGATTCAATAGAAAGTAATGGTTTATGGTTTTCAATATCTTTACCATCTAGGAAAAATAAAATCTTTGTATTATTAGAATTTGATTTCTGATCTATAGGTTGTCCTACTATAAAATAAGAAGATAATATTATATCCCAATTATCCGGTTTAATTTCCAGATAATCACCTATAAATTCATCCAAAGAAGGTATTTCACTTACGTTCCTCCAATTAAGCGGCGATATATCATTGTTTGTTGTTGTATCGTTGTTTTTTGACATATTATTCTCCTTGTTAATTAAAATTATTCCGAAACGTTTTCAGGTTCGCAGTTATTTTTTTTCCTTGAGAAAAGGAAACGAAACCCTTAAATCAAAACTTATTTTATTATTTTCAATATAAAAACGCGGGTTAATATCCGATGTATAGCCCGCGTCATTAATTATTTTTTCGATTTTTTTTATTTCCTTTAATAAAAAATCAAAATCTTTCAGGTAGGATAGTTCCTCAAAACCATTTATGTTCATAATATTCTCCTTTTTATAAAGCCGTTTATATGCAGTTTTAACCGGAATATCGCGATTGCGTAAAGCGTTGACGAGTTCCATCTGACCATTTTTAAGTATTGTCCGCATCTGGTAAATGGTAGAAACGCTTACGCCGAATTTTAGAGCGACGGAATAAGCGGCGCGTCCTTGTCCGTCATTTTTCTTGCGTTCCGGCAGAGCGGCGACGGCATCCAGGAAAGCGGAATGTTTAACCGCGTCGAAATTTGTCAATTTTTTCATCCGGCAACTTTGAATATTTATTTAGTTAAACGGAAATAAGAATCTGGAAGTAAAACTAATTTTATTATCATTAACTTGAATCCATGAAGGGTTTTCAAAAGTAATACCCATTTCATGCAGCGTATTTTTAATTTTTTCTAATTTCTGTAAAAAAACATCAGAATTTTTTAAATAAATTATTTCATTAAAATCATAAATATCCATAATTACTCCTTATAATATTTCTTAATTATCCCCTTACGTATAATAATTCCAACTTTTCCAATTCAGATGGAATAACATCATCGCATATAAAGACTTTCCAGCTTTTATGAATGCCTGCTTCCTTGAAACCGTATTTTGTACATAACGCTATCGAAGCATTATTATTGGGATTGATACAAACGCTTTTTTTATAACCTCGTGATTCGTTAAAGTTAATTTTTATAAGATACTTTCCAAAGCCTTTTCCTCTAAAATTCGGAAAAACACAGGCTTCCAAAAAAACAACACCGCCCGGATTAAATAAAAGTTTTGATTTATGATTACCCCAACTATTAAAGCAACATCCAATCCATTCAAAATTTTCAGTATAAAGCACATAGCCTTTTGTATTATCCCAGTCTTTCAATAAATAATCGGCGGAACAAAAATCCTCAGCTAAAAATTCATTTCTAGCCAATTTTTCCCATTCAGTTAAATCTTCTTTTTTTATATCTCTATAAAAATATTTCATAAAACCTCATTTATACGTAAAGGGATAATTGCGTAATATTTAAAACCTTATCCCGCGGCCTGTTCCATCTGTGGTTCCCGCGTTTCGCGGCCGCGTTCTTTAAGCATTTTTTTATATGCTGTTTTGACAGGAATATCATCTCGGCGTAAGGCGTCTACAAGGTCAGGAGGCCCGTATTTAAGGACGGCACGCGCCTGATAAATGGTGGACGTACTAACGCCGAATTTTTCCGCAATGGCAGTGGCGGCGCGTCCCTGACCGTCATTTCTCTTGCGGTCCGGCAGAGCGGCGACGGCATCAAGAAAACCGGCGTTTTTGTCTGAGTTGTCAACCGTTACAACTTCTTTTAAAGCGGCCTCTGTTTGTTCTTCCGGCAGCGCCGGCGCGGAATAACTTTGAATCTGCGTTTGCCTGAGTACGGGCGCCGGATCAACCGGGGCGTATTCGCCAAGATAGCGTTTATAGTTAATATTTTTGGCGGCAAGAATTTCAGCGCATAACGGGCTGCCGGGTTCATACCTGACCGCAAGCTCGTCAAGAAGGGCGTGGTTCGGCGATCCGATGAGCGCGAGGGTGAGCTGTCCAAGATCGAGTTGGAAGAGCCTGCGCCCCATGGGGCTTGTATAGAAATAATCCCTTTTCATAGTAGCTGAGGCGAGAAGGCTTATTTCCGCCTCTGTAAGGCCGAATTGGCCGTATACATCCTTCATGCCGGGCGTAACCGCCGATTTATCCGCGAGGTAGATTTTCGTAAGGCACTGTTGAATGATAGTGGTTTTCAAGGGAGAGTTAGCGACGTCGGCGACATCCTGCGTCGCAAAAATGACATAAACATTTTTTTTGCGCAAAACTTTAAGCCATTCCGCGATTTTATTCGCGAAAGTTTCGTTTTTTAAGAATAGCCATGCTTCGTCAAGAACAAGCAAAGTAAAGCGTCCGTCAAATTTCTTTTCGATATAGTTGAAAAGGTAAACAAGGGCGGGCACGACGCAGTTTTCCCCGCGATTCATGAGGGCTTCCATTTCGATAGCCAGGAAACGTGTATCCAGAGAAAGCCCTGAAGCTTCCGCGTCGAAAATTTTGCCGTATTTACCGCCGATGGCATAATCACCTAACATATCCTTTAAGACAGGCCTGTTAGAAACGGGGTCGAGATAGTTTGCGTATTGAAGAAAAGTAGTAATAGTTCTTCTGTTGTGTGGAATTTCGCGTATATTTTCAAGGCTTTCTTTTATAGAAGCGCGCATTTGAGGCGTTACGGTTTCTTTATTAATGGTGATACAAGATTCAATGAAGTCCATAGCGTCCATCATGTCTCTTTCCGTTTCCAGTTCGCGCAAGGGCTGAAAATTAATACCGGCGGCATTTTCCGCGGCCGGTTCATAAAAACGGCCGCCTGAGGCAAGGCAGCATTGCCGGCAGCTACGGCCTTTGTCAAAGACTATAACGAGGGAACCGGGGTATTTAAAAACCTGCATTTCCAAAAGATTAAGCAAAGTAGACTTACCGGCGCCTGTGGGTCCCCAAATGGCGGAATGGCCTACATCACCTACGTTTAGATTAAGGAAAAAAGGAGTCCCTTCGATTGTGGAGCATATTACATGGGGCGTATCAACGCCTGTAACATTGAAAGCATGCTCGTTGCTGCGAAGCCCTGCCCAAACGGAAGAGAGAGGCACAATATGCG
>Ga0268262_10002825_pt1 | contig 19581 bp, 11 predicted proteins | sample TergutNc150P3_FD_190354 | JGI IMG/M metagenome (GOLD analysis project Ga0268262, IMG submission 190354) | Nasutitermes corniger P3 segment gut microbial community from laboratory colony in Florida, USA - Nc150 P3 (SPAdes) (version 2) | ecosystem: Host-associated > Arthropoda: Insects >...
GTGAAGCGCCAGTGTGGCTTGGATTCGATGTTCTCTATTGAGGCGGACAACGCCAGTTTTGGCTTTTGCGAATTTTCCATGGCCCTCATGGAATTTTGCAATAGGTTCACCGCCACCTGCCTCAGCATGTCTGGGTCTGCGTGCCAGGCGGCGGACGCTGGAACTTTGTTACGCCATTCGTATGAGTCTGGCACCCCTGCTGCCTTTTTGGCTTCTTCCCAAAAAGATTTGAGTGGGACTATGGTGGGATTGGGGGCCAAATCGCGGCTGAAGGTCAGGATATTGGACACGAGGGTGTTGAGCCGCTGTGTGCCATCTTGGATTTTGCGGCACAGTTCGAGCGAGTCTGGATTGTCCTGCAAGTCCTCGACCAGCATTCCGGCAAAAAGGGCGAGGCTGCCCAAGGGGTTCCTGATCTCGTGGGCCAGCTCCGCCGCCATCATGCCCATTGCCTGCAGGCGGTCTTCCCTGCTGGACTGCTGGGCCCTTAGGTGCTGCTCGGTGACGTCTCTGAGTATTACGATCTTGCCTTTTTCGGTTGGCCTTGACTCTTGCTCAAAAAAATGATCCATGTCTTCCGTATCGCGGAAGCGTCTGATGCCGTTTGGCGCGCTTGGCTCCCAAGGCGGCGGGCCGTCGTCCATGAAACTCCCAGGTCGCGCTTCTGGTTTATTCGTGAACCTTAGCTCCCCATTTTCCCCCAGCACCCAGATGTCGAAAGGAACTTCTTTCAGGACTGTTTCGAACTCGTTTTGGAGCAGCCCCAGTTGTTTTTGCACCGATTCATACTTTGCTTGCAATTGCTCGGACGCCGCTGTGAAGGCGGCGAATGCCTCCATCAGTTGGCGGGGGTCAGTGGCGTCGGGCATGGGCGTTTCCTTGGTCGAGCAGCTTGGCCAATTCGTCTTTTTCTGCGCCATTTGGCTCTGCGTTGATTATTTCCGTCAGTTTGTCTCTGCCTTCGCTTCCGGCGGCGATCATGGCTTTGGCGGCGGCGATGCGGATCGCTATAGGCTCTGCTGTGGATATGACGAGGCCCTTGCGCCTAACGAAATCTGCCAGTGCTGGCAGGGTTTCGGTGGACGGGTTGGCCGCTAGGACGTTCAGCGCCAGTACCCTGAGCCTGTCGGGATTGCCCGCGTTGCCTGCATAATTCAGCACAACTGGGATAGCGATAGGTGCGCTTATTTGTGCCAAGCCGAACAATATCTCTTCGACTATTTCGGGCTGGACGCCCTTGACGATTTTCAGGAGTGGCTCGGCGGCGCGGCTGCCATAACCGCGCCATAGCGTCCTGACCGCCGCTTTTTGCACTCTCTTGTCTGCATGTTTTAGGCAGTTGACCACTCCCTCAAAGCATGAATCGTCCGCCATTTCGGCTATCAGTATCAAAGTGTTCCTGACCAAGTACCATTTGTCAGAATTAAGCGAAGTGGCCAACTTGGGCAGTATCTCATTGCCGTAAGACCTTACGGCGTCCATGATCTGCCCGCGTCGCCTGCGGTCTTTTTCGCTCGCCAGCATTTCCATTAGTATTTCTACGGCGCCATAGCCAAGGGCTTTCAGCATGGGCAGGGCAGTTCCGCTAAAGTAAGATGGCCCTGGTATGGAATACCGCAGCACCATTGGCTCGATAAAGTCTTTGGAGCAAAGGGCAGACCTTATCTCGGCAAGCAGCTTGGCTTGGCTTTGCTCGAGTGGCGAGCCCTTGGCAATGCGGGACTCGATTCCAGCAAGCGCATTGGCGGCCAACCCATAGTCGCCACGCCTTGCAACGGCCACTATAATTTTTTGCAGCCCCATAGCGCAAATTGAAGCGATGGCAGGTTCGGGTTCTTTGCCAAAAACGTCTAGGAGGGCGCGAAGCAATAGGCCCATTTGAGGCTGTTGTAGCGGCCGATCCATGATTGAAGAAGCTATGCGCTCCATCGCCCTAGCCGCGCCACCCCTGTAATATGGGTCTCCGTGGGCAGAGGCTGCAACTATTTTTTCCAGCAGGTCGTTCAATGGCTCTGGCGGCAGTTTTTCAATGACTTGGTCAATCAGCCTGAATCGCTGGGTTTCCGCCAGAGACCAGAGCAACCCAGGCTTCTCCAGTGAGGACAGTTGGTCTTTTAATGGGCGGTAATCCCACTCTAGTCGGTCTTTTATTTCGTTTACTTGCTGTGCGCCCTTTCCGCTTTTCATCCAGAGAGAACCAAAGGCATTGTAGTGTTCTGTCACTTCCCCTTTGGCGGCGATGGCGTCATATAGCGCTTCTTTTAGTCCGTTCCATTCGATCCCGTTGTTGTCTAGCTGCACCGCCGCTTTTGCCACAACGTCCGGCAAGAATCCAGATACCACTTTGCTAAGGCTTGGGGGCGCGTCAGGCAGGCTGGCGCGTCCCGCAACGACAGACAGTTGCTCGGGCGCAGACAGGTTCTCCAGCGCAAGCTGGACTGCCTCCCAATGGATCGGCGGGGGGGAGGACGCATCCCAATTGAGGTCTGAAGCTAGGCGGTCAGTGTCCTTCAGGCTCGCTTGGGGCAACGCACCCTTGAATGGCGGCTTCCAAAAAGAGCCTTCGGCTTTTTTGACCCCCTGTTGCGTACACTCTTTGAAACAGGCCAGCCACAGATTGAACAGCCTGCGCCTTTCGGCCTCTTCGTTTGAGGTTTCTCTAGGCGATGCCGCGTATGCCTCTTCGTCGGGCTTTAGTTCAAGGAATTTGGTGTGCGTCAATTGGACGTGCTTCATTTTTTTGGAAGCGACGATTGCCCCTGCGCCGCCCATCTCAAATATGCGGGCGGGCTTTAGGAGCAGCACCTCAAGCAGGCCGACAAGTTCGTCATGCTCCAGCCCTTTTTCTAGTTGGAAGCCGGAGATCATGCGCTCTGTGAGGGCCTTGCACAAATTGGTCGTGTGTACGCTGTGGGATTCGCTTGGGTGGCCGTCCATGAACAACATTCCGTTGCTGGCCGCGATTTTGATTTTTGGGGACTGCTCAAAGTGTTCATTCAGTTTTTTTAGCATCAGTTGCGACGATTCGCGGGCCCTTGGGTGGTTCGCGGTGTACATTTGCAGCAGCCTGAGAGTTGTCTGGGCGAGTTGCGCGAAATCTGTTAAGGAAAGACTCACTGAATTGGCTCCCCTCTTGTTGGCTGCCTTGGGTTATTCCAATTTTGATTGACAAAGGCTTTTTTTGCAACATTTTGATTGCATTGTTCGCGGATTGGATCGCACTATTTCGTTTCAGGGTGCTCCCACTCGCACTTCAACCGTCCATAAAACGAGCGCAAAAAATCTAGGCGGGCCGCAGCTTCCGCCTTGGCAGGGGGCGTGTTCATGCTGGAGGCAATCCTTTGGGCCGTGTTCAGCCATTCATCCCCCATTTTGAGTACTTTTGATGTGGTGGCCTCTTGGAAGCCCGGATTGATGCAGAGAAAGTGTACCAAGCTAGTAGCCCCCAGCTTGCTCAACTTGTCAATGTCCCATAGACAGGCAGTTTCCAAGGGGTTTAAGGGTTTGTCTAGGCTCAGGCCGACATGGTTCAAGATGGCGTGGCGCACGGCAGGGATTTTGTGCGGCGGAAAGTCGGTGCATTCCAAAATCCCTGCGACTGCTTCCGCTGCATCAAGGGCGTGGCTGTCTTTTTCCCCCTTGCTTTTCCCAGAGCCCAAAATCTTCCTGCAATCGTGGAGCCATGCGGCGCACAGCAGCACGTCCATGTCTGCGCCGACTAGCGGGCCCAGCCATTCGCCCAGTTTGACGACGGCCAGCGTGTGCTCATAGCGGTAGTCGAATGGCGGAGCCTTTGCCTCTCCAACCATGTGCCAAGTACCCCAAAAGCGCAGCGCGTCTTGGCGGGTGAAGCTTTGAAGCTCACTTTCGCAGGTCGCTTGCCACTGGGTGGGATTGGTCATTTTCCCCACCTTGGCAAAACCAGGCCATTTTTGGACCGCGAGGCTCCGTTTTGCAAATTGACAATTTTCACTTGAACCCCGCCAGTTTGTGCGTTTGCAGGGATAGCTTCCATTTCGGGTGGGCTAGGCAGTATCCTATGGCCTTGGCGGTGGCCTCCCACAAAGAGCCTTTGTCTATAGGCTGCAAGTAATGATGCTGGAAGTCGAGGCTCTCGAACTGGAGAGGATCCATGCCCTCCAGCGGGAAAAGCAGTTTTAGCTCGTGTCCAGATTGCTGCCGCAGCTCGGCCCAGGGCTTTGGGCTGACGGATATCCAGTCTATGCCTTGGGCCACGGGCATAGAACCATTGGTTTCAATAGCAATTTCGCAGCCCCTGGCCCTCATCTCGGCCACTAGGTTCTCGTTGAGCTGCATCATCGGCTCGCCCCCGGTGCAGACGATGAATGGGCGCTCGCGGCTGGGCCAGAGTGACAGAGCCGCGTCGGCCAGATCGTCGGCGTCATAGCATCCTCCCAATGGGCCGTCCGTCCCAATGAAATCTGTGTCGCAGAATGGGCAGGGCCCGCCATTGCCCAAGCCCATGTTGCAGCCGGAGAACCTAATGAAAACCGCCGCCCGGCCGACGTGGTAGCCTTCCCCTTGCAGCGAATAGAATATTTCCTTGATCTGGTACAGGGCCTATCTCCTTTGACCTAGCCACTGTGCGCGTGTGATCTCCATGGGCTTGGCGACTGGTGGGGGGGCATTTTGGCTCTTTGCCAATTCGATGGCTTGGTCCAGAATTTTTGCGGCCTCGGACGCGCTGCCCGCCCACTTCATTATTTGTGCCTTGACAAAGAGGTTTTGCGGCATCTGGCGAATTTTGATGGATTCTTCGATCAGCTTCATGGCCCTTGGCATGTCCTTTTCGGAATCGAGAAGGTACTGGGCCGCTTCGCAGCGCGAACGCCAATCCTGCTTCTTGGCACCTGCAAGGATTTCGTTCATCCGTGCTTCGACTGCTTTGTCGAGGTCAACTTCCACGAGAAAATATATCCGCAGCTTCTCCCAGTCCAAATCTACATAGGCGCTGGAGTCGTCGGCCGGATAAATTTCAAAGCTCAGGTATTCTGTGTACGATGTGGCTATAGGGCGCACGTCAAAGCGCAGCAAGTCTTCGAGGGGGCTATATTCAAACGAGCCCATTTGTTGGTGCCTCTTGTTGAGTATCACGGTCCACCTGTCCCGGTTAGGGATGGTGAACAGCGCGTATTTGCCGGCGGGTACAGGGGTTCCGGCCACCTTGACGGGATGGGAAAAGGCGATAGTTGTAGCCTCGTTGGCGCCAGTCCTCCAGACTTCCCCAAAAGGCACCAATTCGCCCCAAATGACACGGTTCCTGACGCGGGGGCGATGGTACTCTATGGTGACGGTGCAAATGCCGACCACTTGGCTGACGCTTGCCTTGGGGCTTTTCTGCGGGAACATTCGTCCCGCCTCTTGTCCCGACAGCTTGGGCGAAAAGGTGCCAAAGGGCAGGGCGAGCAGCAGTGCCGACCAAGCTAAGAAGGTACACGCTTTCGCAAAAGCATTTGCAGCCATCCCCATTTTTTTGATTCCCATCGCGGCCATCTGTGTGTCAACCTCGCACATGCGGGTTGCCGCGCCGCTCTGCCTCAATGGTCGTTTTCGGCCCGTGGCCCGGGATGACAATGGTTTCGGGGGGCAGTGTATAAAGTTTCGTGCGGATGCTATTTTCCAGCAAGTGAAAATCGCCGCCGAGCAGATCTGTCCGGCCCACGCCCCTTGCAAACAGCGTGTCGCCCGAAAACACCGTTGCCCCTTTTGTCGTTTCTGTCAAGAAGCTGCACGAGCCTGGTGAGTGCCCAGGTGTGTGCATGAGCTCAAGGCCCAGAGGCAGGTCATCGCCGAAAGGGGTTGCTGCGGGTTTCTTGATGGGAGGGAACCTGAAATAAGACGTCTGTTCGTCTATGTGTTCGAGCAGCGGCATGTCCAATGGGTGCAATTGCACCGGGCAATCCCAAAGCTCTTGGAGCGCGGCGGCTGCGCCGACGTGGTCGAAATGGGCGTGGGTCAGGAGTATAGCCTTGACGGAGAGGCCCAGCCTGTCAACTGCCTTGGAAATCCGTCCAGCCTCGTCCCCAGGGTCAACCACCACTGCCACTTTGTCAGATGTGTCCCACAGTATGGCGCAGTTGCACCCAAGTTGGCCGACCTCCAAGATTTCAAAGTCCAGCATTTTTCACTCCCTTTAATAGTGTATATGAGACTGCCGCCGCGGATGGTGTAAACTTATTGTTGGCCCTGCCCAGATAGGCAGGCAAAAAAGGATGGGAAATGAAAAAAATGGCTGCATCTCTGCTATTCGCTGCTTGCGTCGCATCGGCGGCTTCGGCGCAGGAACTCAGGTACGGCGCACAGGCGACCTTTGCGCTGCCAGTAGGCGATGCAGGGGCAAAAGATTTTCTGAACCACCGCCCGGGCCTTGGCCTTGGCCTGCACGGTATTTGGAATTTTTACCCAAGGATGGCGCTGATGCCCAGAATAGATTTCACGCTTTATCGGAGGGACATTGGGGGGAACGGCCTTTTTTCGATTCCGTACAGAGAGGCCTTCACCTTGAATGACATCAAGATCGGCGTTGACTACAATATTGTTTTCAGCAATCCAGCCATATATGGGATCGCCGGATTGGGCTACTCCTCGTTTGATTGGGCGATCAGCACAGACACAGTTTTGGCAAGGGAAAACAGGGGGACCATATATTTCTCTCTTGGCATCGGCTATACAATGCTAGAGCATTTTTTGGCCGAGCTTCGCTACACGCATGCGTCTTATTCGGGCGTTGGGTCTTCATCGGGGTTCAATGGCAAAACTCTTACCGCCCCAGCCCTCTCACTGTCGCTTTTGTGGAGATATTAAGCAGATCCTCGCCACACTTTTTTAGCTTCTGCCAATTCGGTGGGAGGCTATCGCATAGTGCAGACGAGCCTTTTGCAAACCCTGCCCATTTTTGGATGTTGGGGTTCCGAATCAGCGAGTTGACAATTGACAATTGACAATTGACAATTGTGGATGCGGCCCACGGCCGCACCAGTTTTCTTAATTCTGGGGCACTCACTTTCTGAGGATTCCCATGATGTTGAATTAGGGATTATTGGCAATGGCCGAGGGATTGCAAGTGCATCCGATGTCAAAGAAGATTTTTGCCCGACTATTTTCGCCTTGGGATCAGCTGCCCCTCTTGGCTGTCATAGCGATGGCGTTCATATACATGGCGACAGTGGGTGAGGCACCGCCACTTCCATTTAAGGCCCTGCCAGCGGGCGGCAGGTACATGGCTCCACTGAACCTTTGGCGGGAGGCCATAGTCATCGGCGGCTTCACTTGGGGGCTGCTGTGGTGGATGTGCGCCAGCCTCGCTGTCTTTGCCAAAGATGAGGCCATTGGGGCCATTTCGCTGCTGGAGCCGATTAGGGGGTTGACCCCCACCGGCGAGATGGCCATTTTTTTCGGGCTATTGGCGTCCATTGACAGAGGGCGCGCCTGGGTAGTCATCGGTCTAGGGCTTTTTATTGCCAGCATTGTCGCCGCCATGGTCGTCGCCATAAGAAAGCTGCCCCACTTGTCTCCGATGGGCCATTCAAGTGCGGCGGGCGGCAAGTGGTTTGGCATTTTTTGTCTGTGCAAAGGTGATCCAAGGATATTGACCCCAAAGAGAATTGGCGGTGGGATAGCCATCAACTTGGCGCACAAAAGGGCATGGGGCCTTGTTGTGGTGGGATTGGCGCTGCCGCTGGCCTTGGCCGCCATTGTGTCTTTTGGCGGGATGTTATAGCTGTGGCTTCGCCCGCAAAAAAATCTTGGAACAATGCGGCGCGCTCGCCCCAGCTTGCAAGGTCTCTATTAACACTGCCCACCGGCCCAGGAGTGTATCTGTACAGCGACAAAGCCGGGACGCTGCTGTACATCGGCAAGGCAAAGAACCTGAAAAACAGGGTCAAGTCGTACTTCCAGTCCAAAAGCCTCGACACAAAGACGCGAAGGCTGGTGGCGCAGATTTGGAGCATGGAGTTCATAGTTTGTTCCAACGAGCTGGAGGCGCTTGTACTCGAAAATAATTTAATTAAGGAGCATCTGCCGCCATACAACATCATCCTGCGCGACGACAAAAGCTACCCATTTGTCAAGATCACATGGAAGGCCGAGTTTCCCCAAATCTATGTCACGCGCCGCAGAACAAAGGACGGATCGCTTTACTTCGGCCCATTTTTCCCTGCGTCAACCGCATATAAAAGAGTCGAATTGGTAAAGCGGTTTTTTCATCTGCGGGACTGCGACTTGGCGATAGACGGCCAAAGAAGCAGAGCCTGCTTGCAGTACCAGCTGCACCGCTGCACAGGGCCCTGCGTGGGCGCCATAGGCGCAGAGGAGTATAGGGCGCAAGTGAAGGAGGCCAAACTCTTTCTGGAAGGCAAGAGGGAAGAGCTGAAGTCCCGTTTGGAAGAGGCCATGTGGAATGCGTCAAAGGCCGAAGCGTTTGAACAGGCCGCCGAGTACAGGGACACGCTGGGCCAGATAGAGTCTTGGTTCGACCGCCAAAAGGCGGCGATCCAAGATCAAGAGGATCAGGACATATTCGGCTCGGCAGCGCTGAACGGCCGCCTGTGCGTCCACAGGCTATTATTGAGGGAAGGCCGCATCATAGGCCGAAAAGAGTACGTGCTGGCCGACACGGAGTCCATGACGCCCGGCGTCCTATCCCAAGTTCTGCAGCGCGTCTATTCGGAAGAGCCGCCTCCATCCCTCATACTGGTGGAGACGGAGCCCGAGGGCGAAGAGCTGCTGAGGGAGTGGCTTGAGGGACTGAGAGGCGGCGCGTCCAAGATTCGCACACCAAAAAGGGGCGAAAAAGTAGAACTGCTGCTGATGGCCCAAGAAAATGCGCGTCTTGCGCTGGAGCGCAAATTTGAGCCTGAAGAGTTGAACAAGGCCCTGCTGAAAGGGCTACAGGCATTTTTGGGCCTATCTGCCCTGCCGTCTAGGATAGAGTGCTTCGACATAAGCCACGCAGCGGGGCGACAGGTGGTAGCCAGTTGCGTTGTTTTTTCAGACGCCCTGCCAGACAAAGGCAGGTACAGGCGCTTCAAACTGAGCAACGAGCAAAACGATGACTTTAGCAACATGGCAGAAGTGTTGACAAGGCGATACAAACGCCTGCGGGAAGAAGGCGGCGGAATGCCATCCTTGGTGCTGGTTGACGGCGGCTTGGGCCAACTGCACGCGGCGGAGGCTGCGATAAAGGAACTGGGCGTCGAGCTTGAACTGGCGTCGCTGGCAAAAAAAGAAGAGCTTGTCTATCGCCCCAACACAAGCGAGCCGCTGCGGATACCCAAGACCAGCCCCGTGCTGCAACTGCTTCAGCGCATCAGGGACGAAGCGCACCGCTTCGCCATTGCCTACCACAGATCCCTTAGGGCCAAGCAGACGATACAGACAGAGCTGACGGATATAGCGGGGATAGGCCCCAAAACAGCAAAAAAACTCCTGCTGGCATTCGGCAGTGCCGCCATGGTGAAGGCGGCCAGCAAAGAGGAATTGGAGGCAGCCATTGGCCCGTCAAGCGCAGCAAAGATTGTCGCGTGGCGCGGTAGGCCGAATAATGGAGAATGAAGCCAAAATGGTTTGAATGTCCAATGGGTGGTGCGAAAATTGATGCGCTACCCTTACTTCTTTATAAGTTGCTATACTGAATCTATGTCGCACTTCCACAGGCTATCGTGGGCCGAGATAGAGATGAGGGCCTCCGCGTTTTCTGCGAGGTGGAATGATCCCGCCAAGCACAACGAAAAGTCCTACGCCCAAGGCTTTGTGGGCGAATTTCTAAAGGTCTTTGGCGCGGACTGGCTGAACGTGGGCCATTTGGAGGACAAGTCCATCGAGGGCTATTCCGACTATCTCTGGAAGAGCGTCATTGCAATAGAAATGAAGTCAAGGGGCGCGGACAGGGGTTTTGAAAAGGCCGCATCGCAACTGAAAAGGTACACCCAAAACCTGCCCTTGGACGAACACCCAAAACTGTGGATGGCCTGCGACTTTGAAAACATCCGCCTATGGCAAATTGAAACTGGGCAGCGTTTCGATTTTAAAACAAACAAGTTAAAAAAATATGCAAGGCATTTTGCCATTTTGGCTGGCCACGCAGCGGAGCATATCCGTGCAGACAAAGAGTATGTCAACATTCAGGCCGCAGAAAAAATGGCGAAGCTGCACGAATCCCTAAAAGATCGCGGCTATTCTGACCACGATTTGCAGGTCTATGTGGCTAGGTTGCTGTTCTGCCTTTTTGCGAATGACACGGGGATATTTCACCAAGACATTTTTCATGCCTATGTTGAAGCTTCCTTGCCAAACGGGAGCGACTTGGACGCGAGACTGTCAAGAATTTTCCAAGATCTAAATGAAAAAGTTGGGGCCAGGGTGGTCAACCCATTTTTGTCGGAAGGCATGGAACGCTTCGGTTTCAGGTACGTAAATGGCGGGCTGTTCAGCGAGAGATTGCGCCAAGCCACGTTCGACAAAAAAACGAGGCAGACGCTTTTGGACTGCCTAGACTTCGACTGGAGCCAAATATCCCCCGATATTTTTGGTTCCATGTTCCAATGCGCCATGGATGGCGCGGAACGCAGAGAGATTGGTGCCCACTACACCAGCGAAGAGAACATACTGAAGCTGATAAATCCCCTCTTCATGGATGCGCTTTGGGAAGAATTTGCACGGGCAAAGAAAAAGGCCAGCCCAAAAGCAATAGCGGACTTTCACGCCAAGCTGGTCGGCCTCAAGTTTTTGGACCCCGCCTGTGGCTGTGGCAATTTTTTGATAATAGCCTATCGCGAGCTCCGTCGCCTTGAGCTAGATGTGGTCAGGGAGGAGATGCGCCTCTCGAAGGGCAACGGCCACAAGCTGCTGAACATTGAAACGCACTTCAAAGTGGGCGTAGAGCAGTTCTATGGCATAGAGATACTCCCTTGGCCCTGCCAGATAGCCATGACGGGCATGTGGCTGATGGATCATTTGATGAACATGGAGGCGTCCGAGGAATTCGGCGAGTACTACGACAGGCTGCCGCTTGGCAGGGGAGCCTCTATAGTTTGCGGCAACGCCCTGCGCCTCGATTGGGAGGGCATAGTGCCAAAGATGGAGCTGGACTGCATACTGGGCAACCCGCCATTCGGCGGTGCCAGGCTGATGGCTCCAAGCCACAAAAAGGACATGGAGATTGTCTTTGGCGACACGCCTAGCTCTGGCAACCTAGACTACGTGGCGGCTTGGTACAAAAAGGCGGCGGACTACATGGAGGACACGGGCATAAGGGCGGCGTTTGTCTCCACCAGTTCCATAAACCAAGGTGAACAGGCGGGCCTTCTGTGGGGTCCACTGATGGGGCGCGGCCTGACAATAAATTTCGGTGTGCAGTCGTTCAAGTGGGAGAGCAAGGCCAAGGGCAGGGCCGCCGTGCATTGCGTGATAGTGGGCTTTCGCTACGACAATGGGGTGGAGAAGAAGCTGAACTCATATTTGGAAGAGGCGCCGGCCTTTTTCCTGAAGAGGCGGCAAAAGCCAATCTGCGATGTGCCCGAGATAGGCATAGGCAACAAACCCATAGACGGCGGGAACTACCTGTTTACGGAAGACGAGATGAAGGAGTTTGTTCGGGCCGAGCCTTTGGCGAAAAAGTGGTTTCGCCCTTGGGTTGGTGCGGACGAGTTCATCAACGGCTACTTTAGCTATTGCCTATGGCTGGGCGACTGTCCGCCGTCAGAGTTGAGAAAGATGCCGCTGTGCATGGAGAGGGTCGAAGCAGTGAAGGCTTATCGACTCGCAAGCAAAAGCGGGGGTACGGTAAAAATCGCCAGCGAGCCAACCAGCTTCCATGTTGAAAACATGCCAGATATAGATTATCTTCTAATCCCCAGTGTGTCGTCCGAAAAGCGGGGATACATCCCGATGGGTTTTATGCACCACAAAACCCTAGCCAGCAATTTGGCGCTGATCATCCCTGGCGCGACCCTTTACCATTTCGGAATACTCACGTCCAGCGTCCACATGGCATGGACGCGGGCCGTGTGCGGGAGACTGAAGAGCGATTACCGCTACTCCAAGGACATCGTGTACAACAACTTTCCTTGGCCGGATGCCACGGACGCGCAAAAGGCCAAGATAGAGGAGTTGGCGCAGGGCGTTCTGGACGCGAGGGGGATGTTTCGGGGCAACTCATTGTCCGACCTGTACGACCCCCTGGCAATGCCGCGGGAATTGCTGAAAGTCCATAAGGCACTGGACAGGGCCGTGATGAAGCTGTACGGCTTCGGCAAAGAGCCGAAAGAAGCAGACATAATGGCAAAGCTAATTGAGATGCACAAAAAGCTGGTCGCTGGCGGATAGGAATAAGCGCAGCCCGCCTTAATTCTTACCCCTAGCCGCTACAACCGGTATTACTTACTGCCTTTTTCTTGGCTCCACTTCCACGCTTGCCCCCTCTTCCAGCGGCCAGGCGAGGCGCAGCGTCACTGTTGCGGTGCCGCCTGATTCCTCGAATGACCAGAAGTTGAACCCGGCTTTTTTGCCATTTATCATTAGCTCGAAGCTGGCTTGGGCGTTGTCCATTGTCACCTTGCGTTTGTAGCCGTTGAGCCTGAACCGCACGAGGACAGGAGTTTTAAGCGTGACGCTGCTGATAGTTCCTTCCACTGGTTCCAATAGAGCCGCTATTTCAGGCGGCCTCGATGGTTTTTTTACGCCGCCGGGCCTAAAGAATGGATGCTCTTGGCTTGTCGTTGGGGAAGAGTTACTGTCTTGTGGGTCCACATAGGCATCGCGGCCCTTGAAGTCGAATGTGTTGTTCGGGTATCCCCTGTCGCCGCTCTGCGGCTCTTTTAGGCCGATGTCCCACACATTTGGCGTATTCCAAGAAACCCAGTTAATGAGCGGGTTGCTCTCGCCAGTGTAGGGGTTGCTGCGGGCCGTTTCGGGCACGGTGGCGCCCCATGCTATCAAATTGTCTTCGCTCTCCCAATGGGCAAATTCTTCGTCTCTCTCCCTTAGAAGCACCCAGTCGCCAGTGAGAACCTTATAGTCAGGGTCGCCCACCTTGTTTTCGTACCACAGGCCCAGTTCTCCATTGAAGAATATCCTCTTGAACACTTCAAAGGCGAATGGGTCGTAGCGCAATAGCTCTTCGCGCGTGTTTATGGGTGTCCAGGTGCCATCGTTGATGCCAAGGAAAGATTCGCGCGCCGTGCCATGCCAATACGTTGCGATGACGGAGATATACTCTACCCTAGAGCCGCAATAGGCCCTCACTTCGTTTACGTCGTGCCACCTCCTGCCGTTGCTCTTGTGGGTGGAGGTCAGCCACGCTGCCGATACGTCGTCAAAGACGTTGCGGGCGTAGGTTGTGGAGTTGCCGTAGCCTTGGGTGAACGAGTCTATGCCGTGGCCCCCTTCGTGGTAAAAGAGGGATTCGTTTTTGTAGCGGTTCAAATTCAGGTCTTTCCAGATGTTCACATCTTCGCACTGGAATGTGTTGCCCCCCCAGCCTTCGACGTATATGGCGTTATGGAAGTTGACGCCTATCTGCCCCCTGTGCGTGGGCTGCTTGGCGGGGTGGTGTCCATGTACCGAACCAGCGACGATCTGCATTCCGCCGCCGTTGACAACGGCTCCGTCGGCTATGCGCTGGCCCACCCTGTCATAAGTGGTGCCTTTTTCATGCAGGTAAAGAATGCTGGAATAGTCTGCCGGTGGCTGATCCAGGCCGAATGGCTGCTGGTAGAAGGGATCCTGCGCGGGGAAGTATTCCCCGCCAGAGCTTCTTCTGTAGGCGACGGTGGAATTGTTTGACAATGATAGGTCATAGTAATATGCCCCTGTTTTCAAAGTTTCAAGGCTCACTTGGGTGTCGGCGTAGATGTAGTAGCCAGTCAGGGGGCTGCGATATGCGTTGCTCAGCCAGGGCTGAAATTCGGCCAAGTGAGCGCCAGCGGCCAGTCGGTTGCCCCTCCAATCCGTTATCGGCTCGACTCCGACATACTCGACCTTTATCACGCCGTCGAGCTTGGCGCCCCTTCTAATCGCCTCGTTGAGGTCAACAAATTCTCCCATCTTTAGGGCAGTGGGGCTTGGCTTTGCGTCATTGGCTATCCAGCCCCCCTTGCTGATTTTCCTTTCTTCGATGTCGGCCTGCGTGAATCCGCCAAAGCCCCGTCCGTATGCCCCCTTGGTGAGAGGCTTGTCAAGCCCCGTGCCCAAGGGCTTTGAGATGCCGTTCCCCATCCGATATGCTGTCCTTCCAAAGCCTGTGTTCAAGGTGATGGCTTTCCAGGCGTAGCCCCCTTGGACTAAATCATTTTTTGGGCCGCCTGGCGCATCGGAGATTTCAGTTAGGTTAGTCAGCTCTGTGCCATTCTTAAAGACCTTCCAATTGTTTGGGTTGGTAGCCGCCGCTATGGTACTGATTTCGCGGTTGAACTTTACCTCTATTTGTGAGCCGGAGATGACATGGACGTGTTCTATGGCAAGTGGCGGCAATGCCCTGCCATTCGGGCCAAAGTTGTCCACTTGGCTGCGCCAAAACCAAGGGTGGCTCTTTTTCATGATGTCGTTTGACATGCTGGCGTTTGTGGCCCCGCCTTGGCCCCATCCGCCCCATCTGCCGTTTTCGCCCCGCCCTCGCGCGTACTCATCGGCAGTGCCAGAAAAGTATTCATATTTTCCATGTATGCCAGACAATGCAGTATATAGGGCTTTGTCGTATGCCTCCAGCTCGGCGCGGGTGTTCACGGGGAACCTTTGGGGCTGCCACGCGCCATTTGCCGATTCGGGCAAAAATTCAAAGTGTACCATCGCGCCATAGACATAGTAGTCCTCTGCGCTATTCTTCATCGCGGTGCCTGGCCATTTGGCGCCGATGGCGCGGAACGCGGCCTCAATCTGCCTGTCGTAGCGGTAGTCGTCTGGCGCATTGAAATGGCTGTGCGGGTACCTCTTGCAGCCCTCTACCACGCCCAGTTTGTAGTAAAGGCGCAAGAACGCCTCGCCAAAGTGGAAGAAGTCGCTCTTTGGCCTGGCGGGGCCGCGGCCGTCCCTCGCACGGGCCTCGCTGTCGTGGCGCATCACGTCGTCCGCCGTTGCAACGACTATGGCTTTTTCTGGAGTTCCAGGTATCACCCTCCTGCCATATACGTCGTCGTGTCCCATCTTTTTGTAGTCGAATAATTCGCGGTATTCGGGGGCCTCATAGACAGACTGGCCTGGGCCCACCACCACAGCCTTGAATCCAGCGTCAATCATGGGGATGTTGAGATACTCGGAGCGGCCGACCAGCCTGCTAATGCCCTCGCCCAGCATGTCCGTCACCCACCTGGCGTCGTAGTCTTGGACGTCCGCGCTGAATTTGCTGCTGTTCAATGCCACGCCTGCCTTGCCAGCATTGCTCGAACCCCAGGCCCACATCATGGACATGTGCCCCCTCTGCGAAAACCCATAGAAGGGCATCCAGGCCGCAGGGACTATCTTCTCGTTTTTCGTGCCTGGCCTATAGGACACCCGCAGCCTTCCCGCCGCTATCCTGCCATAGCTATCGTAAGTGTTTGTCCCCGCGATCTGTGTAGAGCGCTGCCTGCCAAGAGGCACGAGCGGCGTCCCGTGGTCGTCCAGCGGCGTCTTGAGGCGGATATTCACCGCGCCGCCCTTGGAAGCACCCGCTGTCCAAGCGTACGGGCCGAAGTTGAAATATGATAGGTATTGCCATTCGGAAGGCGGCAGTGGCTTGCCGTCAATTAGGATGGCGAATGACGCTTTGGCGTCTGCGTCGTTTTCGATTGGCGCCGAAAACGCGATTTCCAGCTCCCTGTCCGTGATGAGGCGCACACCGCCCACAACGCCGTCAATGGCCGCTCTTGGCTTGGCTTGGGCAAATAGGCTTGGCCCTGCTGACAGTGCAAGCACTAATACCAAAAAGGCGTCCGTTACGTGGCGCAAAAGTGGTTTGATAAATCTCATGGCATCCCCCAATAGTTCAGTTTATATCGTTTCCCGTTGAGTGCCAAAACATAATGGTGTTTTGCAAGTGACTTAATTTGCTATAATACTTTTGAGAGAATACGCCGTGCGCCGCAATCCCTTTTCTCTGGAGGCCAAACCAAGTGCAGGAAGACAGCCAATACCCATCAGCCCCTGAAAGAATAGGCAACTACCAAAGAGTGGGCGAATCCCCGCTTGGCGCGGGCGGCATGGGTGTCGTCTGGCTTTACAGAGAAATGGGCATCTCATCCCGTGAAGTGGCTATCAAGTTCATTAAGCTGGACGAAAACCTTGAACACAACAAAGCCAGCCTGATAAAAGACATAAAGGCGCTGGAGGCCCTGCCTCTTCAGCAGAACATCATAGCCATGTATGCCGTTATAGAGGAGCAGGGCAACATAGCCTTGGTGATGGAGTACGTGCCGGGCGGCATGACTTTGAAAAAGGTGATCCAAGGCTACCCACAAGGACTCCCCGTCCCTATGGCAAAGGAAATTTTGGCAGGCATCCTGTCTGGAGTCGCCCACGCCCATGAACATGGCGTGATCCACCGCGACCTGAAACCCGACAACATCCTTATGCGCCAGCCTAAGCAGGGGGCGCAATTTGGCCACAACAGCGCAAAGATAGTTGACTTTGGCATTTCCAAGGTGCGCCAAGATGGCACAAGGCACCTTTCGACTGTCATGGCATTCACGGAGGCCTACGCCGCCCCAGAGCAAATAAATGGCGAGGATACGGGCGGCTTCACGGATGTCTACGCTATCGGGGTGGTGCTGTATGAGATGCTATCGGGCAGAAAACCATTTGAAGGCAAAACCATCGAAATATTGTCCGGTCATTGTTTCAAGCCTCCGCCGCCCCTTGACAGAGCCGACCTGCCGAGCGGCATGAAAAAACTGCTGGATAAGGCCCTGCAGAAAGAGCCAGCGAACAGGTACAGAGATGCCATAGAGATGCTGGCGGACTACCGGACGCTTGACAGAATGGGGGACCTTGGCCTGTCAGACCACCAGCCGGAGATGACCACACAGGGCGAGGGCACCGCATACGGTTATGGGCAAGAGGATGAAAACTATGACAGGACAATAGTTTCTGGGGAAAAGAAAAAGGTCGCGTCTGGGCCACCCATCCAAAAAGATATTTCCGTAGAAAGTCGGCGAGAAGATACCGAGCGCATTGCATCAGTCGCAGGCATTCCGTACGCTGCCGATGAAGGCCAAGGGCAAGAGGATTGCGCTAGGACAGTGGTTTCGGGGGAAAAGAGAAAGGTTGTGTCCGGGCCATTCGCACAGGCTGAAGCAGCCGCAGAAAGACGCAGGGTAGAGGAACAAGCCAACCGAGAGTTCGAGGCGAGGCGGGTGACTGGGCAAAAAAAGCGCACCCTTGGCTCCAAAACCATCATCATAGCCGCTGCGGCTGCCGCATTGTTGGCGGCAGTTTATCTCTTCATCGGGCGGGATGCGTCGGCAGAAGACAAGGAATGGAAGGCCGTAATGGCGGGCTTCGACCACACCGTGGCCCTCAAGGCCGATGGCACAATCTGGGCTTGGGGAAACAACATCTACGGACGGCTGGGCGACGGCACCGAAACAAGCAGGAGTTCCCCCGTCCAAGTGGACAATTCAAATGATTGGAACGCGGTGATGGCGGGCTTGTACCACACGCTTGCCATCAAGAGTGATGGCAGCCTGTGGGCATGGGGATTGAACAAATACGGCCAGTTGGGCGATGGCACCAAAACAAACAGGCGCACCCCAGTCCAAGTGGGATTTACGAAAGACTGGGCGGCAGCGTCGGCAGGCGACATCCACACCGTGGCCCTCAAGACCAACGGCACAGTCTGGGCTTGGGGAAACAACAGTTTCGGCCAGTTGGGCGATGGTGGCAAAACAGATAGGAACAGCCCCGTCCAAGTTGGAGATTCAAAGGACTGGACTAAGGTGTCGGCAGGTTACGGTCATACCGTAGCCCTAAAGGCCGATGGCACACTCTGGGCTTGGGGATGGGATAAATATGGTCAGCTCGGCAATGGCACAAAAACGGATAGGAGTTCTCCCGTTCAGGTAGGCACATCAAATGACTGGGCCGCAGTTTCGGCAGGTGCTTCCTATACAGTGGCCCTCAAAAAAGATGGCACAGTATGGGCTTGGGGGTCCAATAGTTATGGTCGGCTTGGCGATGGCACCGAAACGGACAAAAGCGCCCCCGTCCAAGTGGGATCTGAGAAAGACTGGGCGGCAGTGTCGGCAGGCCGTTCGCACGTCGTGGCCCTCAAAAAGGGTGGCACGGTCTGGGCTTGGGGGTGGAATGAATACGGCCAGTTAGGGGATGGCGCCAAAACAAACAGGAGCTCCCCAGCCAAGGTGGGCAATTCAAAGGATTGGGCCGAAGCGTCAGCAGGCAGGGGCCACGCCGTGGCCCTCAAAAAGGACGGCACAATTTGGGCTTGGGGGTGGAATAAAGATGGCCAGCTTGGCGATGGCACCGAAATGGATAGGAGCGCCCCTGTCAAAGTGGGCGTGGGTGTCCGCGACTCAGGCAAATGAGGCCAGAGCCTCCTGTAAAACTCACGTTTCGCAAGTGGATCAATTGATTGCAAATCGGCATGAATTGACCTCCCAAGAGGCAGTTCCCAAAAGTCCAGTGCCGAACAACGAATTTTTCAGGTAGCTCGATTTGCTATAATACCGGGTAGAGGGGAAACGCACCCCCCCTTTCGCCAAAGGCCCAACCAAGTGCAAGACGACGACAGCCAAATCCCACTGCCCCCAGAGAGGATAGGCAACTACCAGAGGGTGGGCCAATCCCCCCTTGGCGTGGGCGGCATGGGCGTCGTGTGGCTGTACCGCGAGACGGGCCTTTCATCAAGAGAAGTCGCCATCAAGTTCATCAGGCCGGACGAAAACACAGAGCTGAACAAGGCCAGCCTGATAAAAGACATAAAGGCCATGGAGGCCCTGCCCCTCCACCAGAACATCATAGCCATGCACAACGTCATAGAGGAGCAGGGCAACATAGCCCTGGTCATGGAGTACGTGCCTGGCGGCATTACATTGAAAAAAGTTATACAGGGCTATCCACAGGGGCTTCCCGTCCCATTGGCAAAAGAGGTATTGATTGGCATCCTCTCCGGCGTGGCCCACGCCCACGAGCACGGCGTGATACACCGCGACATAAAGCCCGACAATATTTTAATGCGCCAGCCGAGGCAGGGGGCCGAGTATGGCCGCAACAGTGCAAAGATAGCCGACTTTGGCATATCCAGGGTACACCGCGACGGCACCAGGCGCCTTTCCACGGTAGTGGCGTTCACAGAGGCATACGCCGCCCCAGAGCAGATAAACGGCGAGGACACGGGCGGTTTCACGGACGTTTATGCCATCGGCGTCGTCCTGTACGAAATGCTGGCTGGCAGAAAACCATTTGCGGGGAAGACCTCTGAAATAATAATCGGCCACTGCCACAAGCCCCCCCCGCCCATAAACAGGGCCGACCTGCCAGGCGGCCTGAAGAAGCTGCTGGACAAGGCCCTGCAGAAAGAGCCGGCGGACAGGTACAGGGACGCCATAGAGATGCTGGCGGAGTACCAGG
>Ga0268262_10002826_pt1 | contig 19578 bp, 13 predicted proteins | sample TergutNc150P3_FD_190354 | JGI IMG/M metagenome (GOLD analysis project Ga0268262, IMG submission 190354) | Nasutitermes corniger P3 segment gut microbial community from laboratory colony in Florida, USA - Nc150 P3 (SPAdes) (version 2) | ecosystem: Host-associated > Arthropoda: Insects >...
CATTTTTATCAGTCTATGCGCATATTTGTCCGCTAAGAACATATTATGAGTAACAAAAATTATTGTAAAGCCCTTTGAATGCAAATCTCTCGCCGTTTCCATAATTTTTTGACTGCCTGAATAATCGTTGCCAACGTCAATTTCGTCAAAAATAATTATTTTACAGCCCATCGCAAGAACACACGCAATTAATGTTTTTACTCTGTCCGATCTGCTTAACGCGGGAGGAAAAGCGTCCGCGTCGTCAAGACCCACGGTTTTAAGGACCGCTTCTACTCTTTGCTTTATTTCTTTTTTTGAAAGACGCATATTTTTAAGAGCGAAGGCGACTTCATTGAAGACAGAATCGGTAAAAAGCTGGGTATTTGGGTTTTGCATAACGAATCCTATTTCTTTGGAAATATCGCTGACGGAAAGTTTTTTTGTATCTTTTCCGCAAACGGAAATATTTCCTTCGCTTGGACGCAAAAGCCCTGTTATGCATTTTAGAAGCGTTGTTTTTCCGCAGCCGTTACCGCCGGTTATTGCGGCAAAATCGTTATTTGCGATTTCTAAATCTATATTTTTTATTCCCGAACCGTTTGAATATGAAAAAGAAAGATTTTTTACGCTTATTACGGGATTATCGCAAATTTTATTTTGCGGAATAAAATTCGCAAAATTATTTGTAATCGGCTGTATACAATTTTCTTTTAATAAATCGCTGTCGGAAAAAATGTTTTTTGCGGTGTCAACGGCGGAGATTTTCCCGTTTCTTAAAACGCAAACCCTGTCGGCGAATTCAGCCGCCTTAGCGCTGTCATGCGTTGTCATAATTACCGTTATATTTTCTTTTTTACGCAATTCGCTTAAAACCGACATAACTTCCTGCGCGCCCTGAGGATCAAGGCGGCAAAGCGGTTCGTCAAGAACGAGTATTTTTCCTTTCATGGCAAGAGCGGCGGCAATAGCCAGACGCTGTTTTTCGCCGCCTGAGAGGGTTGCAGGCTCTCTGTCCTCAAATCCTGTAAGACCCACCGCTTCCAAAGACTGTTTAATTCTTGCTTCCATTTCATCGGGCGGCAGGAGAATATTCTGCAATCCAAAAGCGGTTTCTTCCCGAACAGACGATGTAAAAAGCTGGGCGTCGGGGTCGTCTAACGTCATCCCGACTTTAACCGCCAACTGCGGAACGGACGAATTTACTGTGTCCTCGCCGTCAACCTCAATTTTTCCCGATAAATAACCGCCTGAAATATGGGGGATTATTCCGTTAAAAAGTTTGCAAAGCGTGGTTTTTCCCGCCCCGTTTTCACCCATTACGGCAAGAAATTCGCCCTGCGAAACTGATAAATTTATCCCCTTAAGAGCGTGTTTATATGTTTGCGAGTACAAAAAATATATATCTTCCAACTTGATTACAGACATACTTAATTCTTCTTATTTCAATATATTGATTATCCCGTAATTAATAAAGATTATAACAGTGAAAAAAACAGCACTTCCTAAAATAAAGAAAAAATCCGATTTTTTCATTTTTGGCTGATCAAGCCATGTTATTTTTTTATAAACGCCGAAAGCTCTGGAATCCATCGCAATCGAGGCAGTTTGGGCTTTTTGCATTGCATTTAACATAAGAGGGACAAGCAGGTTTATATAGGATTTTATCCCGAATTTACGCATTCCTCGCAATCTTTGCGCGTCCATAATTACTTGAGCTTCCTCATTGAAAACAGGAATGAGGTTTAACGCTGATGTTATGATAAAGGCGGCTCGGTAATTTACGCCCAAATTACACAAACCTATGGTTATTTTATGCGGAGGAGTTGTCTGCGTTAATACAGGTAAAATAAGCGTTAAAGCGGCTAGACGGCTGACAATTAGTATGCCGAATAACAATCCTTCCCACTTTAGAGAACCTTTGCCGCCTAAAAACGGAAATGACATAGGAAAAAGCGGTTTTAAGATAAAATTTTCACCGTTGCCAAAGAGCGTTTGCATAAAAATAATAAATAACGCTAACAATGTAAGATTTTTTAAATATTTGATACCCTTATAAGGTATTCCTGAAATAATTCTTATTATGACAACTAACAACAACAAAAAGACACAAGATAAAAAAGTGTCAACAAGAAAAACTAAAAAGGTAAACAGCAAAACAAAAATTAATTTTGTTCTCGCGTCAAAAAAATAAAAAACAGACATATAATTCTTTTACCATAAAAAAACAAAATTAACAATAACTATAGACAAAAATGTAATTTTGTACTATACTTCTTAATATATCACACATTAAAGGAGAGTGTATATGACTGACGCAAAAACACGTTTAGCGAACAGGGAAAGACAAAGACGGTATCGTGAAGCGCACAGGGACGAAATTAATGAACAAAGAAAAGAAAGGTACAACAGCAGAATTAAAAAAGGAAAATGCCCCAGATGCGGCGGCAAAGTAAAAAAAGGATACATTTTGTGTTCGGATTGCAGTGAATATCAGGCTAACTTGAATCGAAAGTACGCAAAGCAAAAAAAGAAACCCGCAGGCAAAAAGACGGCGGCAAAAAAACCAATTAAAAAAGTAAAGAAAACAACGGCAAAAAAACCGAAAGCCAAAAAAACATTAAAAAAGAAAAAATAATTTTAACATAATAAATTGAAACTTGTTAAAACCGTGTTAAAATACACGGTTTTTTGCTTTTTTAGACACTTGGAAATTATTCGTTAGGGTGTTGTGTGAAAGGTAGTTCATGCTGAGGTTCTATCGCTTTTTTGGAAAGCAGGCGGTTAATAATGGCGGCATTGTCAAGAAGGCTTGAAACAGACTGATTTTGATGAAGGCGGGAAATAACGTCGGCAAACAGACGGGTAACATTTACATTTACATACCATTCGCGTTTTACAACTTCTTCCTGATAGACGGCATTTGTTCCTATAAGCCTGAAAAAAAGCCCTTCTTTGTACGCCTCGTCAAAGTGCGAAATGGAATTTCCCGAAAAAAGAGGCAAACTTATAGAGCAGATTATTCTGCGCGCGCCGTTTTCTTTAAGATGCCTCATACCTTTTATCAATGTGCCGCCTGTTCCAAGAATATCATCCGCCATAAAAACGGTTTTATCCCTTACATTGCCAAGTAAGCGTATTTGCGAAATATTGGATTGGTGGGCGTCCTTTGATATTTTTGAATAATCCCTTTCTTTGTACAGCAAAGCAAGCGGTTTTTTAAGAGCGGAAGCGTAGAATTTATTTCTGTCTACCGCGCCTGTATCGGGTGAAACTACGACAAAATCGTCGTTTAAAATATCATCCATACCAACCAATGTCTGTATAATTTGATAACTTGCGTGAAGGTTTTCAAGACGTACATTGTTAAACACGTTCATTATATCTCTTGAATGAATATCAAGGGTAATAATATGGTCTACACCGAGGCTTTCAAATATTTTCCCTATTCTGCTTGCGGTAAGCCCTTCCCTTCCCTTTGCCTTATGCTGTCGTGAATAAGGATAATTCGGTATAACAAGAGTTATGCGCTCAGCTCCCGCCTGCCTAGCGGCGTCAACTGTAACAAAAATTGTCATAAGGTGATCGTTTGTCGATAAATTATTTACAATCTCACCTGAAAAATTTACAGGATAATGATTTTCAACATCCTGAAAAATATACACGTCTTTTCCACGGATAGATTCTTGAATTTCGGATTTTATTTCTCCGTTTGGAAATAATGTAAATTTTACCGGAATTTTAATTGGAGCGTTATTTTTATCGGAACCGCTTTGGGCAAGCGCTCCTTTCGCGACTATTTTGTTTATAAGATCTATTTGAAGGTTTACCCTGTTCGCTTCTATATTGTAACGTTTGGCAAGGTCTTCTACCGTTTGTTTACGGCTCATACGGTATTTATGGCGAAGATGCTGAATTACTTCACTTGCGAAAATGTCCCCGCCGGGACAGGCAATAATGGCTAAATTCGCAGGGTTGAAGTATTTCATAGGTTGACTAATTAATAACAGAAATTAAAGAATTAATCAAGCCCAACCACGGCTTCTTTCTACTGCTTTATGCCAGCCGGATATAAGTTTTTCACGTTTTTCATTGTCTATTTCAGGTGAAAAAACAGTATCTTGCATCCAACGACTTTTAACCTCGTTTATGTCTTTCCAAAAACCGGTTGTAATTCCCGCAAGGCACGCCGCTCCAAGAGCCGTTGTTTCCCGTATTACAGGGCGGATAATCTTCGCGTGACACATATCCGCCTGAAACTGCATAAGAAATTTATCCCTGCTCGCTCCGCCGTCAACTTTCAATTCTTTCAGTTTAACACCGATATCATTTTCCATTGCGTTTAAAAGATCCATTACCTGATACGCGATAGATTCCTGCGCCGCCCTGATAATGTGCGCTCTTTTTGTTCCGCGGGTAATACCGATTATACAGCCTCTCGCGTACATATCCCAATACGGCGCGCCAAGCCCCGTAAAAGCGGGAACAAGATAGACACCTCCGGTATCTTTTACCTTTCCGGCGAAATATTCGCTGTCCGCGCTGTCTTGAATAATACGCAGTTCATCCCGTAACCATTGAATAACAGCGCCGCCCGTAAAAACAGAACCTTCAAGCACATATTGAACTTTTTCGCTTAGACCGGCGGCAATTGTAGTTAAAAGACCGTTCGCGCTTACGGCGGCGTTTTCGCCTGTATTCATTAACAAAAAACAACCGGTTCCGTAAGTGCATTTTGTATCGCCTTTTTCAAAACAGCATTGCCCGAACAACGCCGCCTGCTGATCTCCCGCGTTACCTGAAATCGGTATTTCAACGCCGTTAATGTTTGCGGAAGCGAACATCGCCCCCGACGGTTTTACTTGCGGAAGCATTACTCGAGGAATATCCAAAGCTTGAAGAAGCGTATCGTCCCAATCAAGTTTATGAATGTCGAAAATCATCGTTCTGCTTGCGTTGGTGTAATCGGTTACATGAGCTTTGCCGCCCGATAATTTCCAGATGAGCCATGTATCGACAGTGCCGAAAAGTATCTCTCCCTTATGCGCCTTCTCTCTCGCGCCTTCCACGTTATCGAGTATCCATTTAATTTTAGTCCCTGAAAAATAAGCATCGGGAATAAGCCCCGTAGTTTTTTTAATATGATCGCCAAGTCCGTCTTTAACAAGAGCGTCTACAATTGCGGATGTTCTTCTGCATTGCCACACAATCGCGTTGTAAATAGGCTTTCCTGTATTTTTATCCCAAAGAATTGCCGTCTCGCGCTGGTTTGTTATACCGATAGCGGCAATATCATCCGCTTTTATATCCGCTTTGGAAATAATATCCGTCATTACAGCGTATTGGGTGGAAAAAATTTCCATTGGATCATGTTCCACCCAGCCTTCATGCGGATAAATTTGGGTAAACTCTTTCTGCTCTACAGCGGCAATGTTCTGTTCATGATCAAAAAGAATTGCCCTGGAGCTTGTAGTTCCCTGATCCAGTGAAAGAATGTACTTGCCCATAATTCTTACTCCACGTTATTTAGTTTTCATTACTTCCACGCCGTTCCAGTCAGCGGGCGGCGGAGCGGAAGCGTATTCCACGCATCTTTTGTACAGATTGTCAGCGTTAAAATCACCGGGGAGAATATCAAGCGCTTCCTTGAATTTCTGCGCCGCTTCGGTAAAAGTACGCGCGTAATAAAGCTTCATTCCTTGATTATGCAAAGGCCATCCTTTCTGCTCCGCAGGCGTGAGGGATTTTTTTACGGTAAATATTCTTACGCCTTTGGTTTTTCCTTTTACCGCCACAGTATCCAAGAGCCTGTAAAACAAACCCGCATTAGGCGAAGTTTGGCGCAATTCCTCAAAAAGACTTTCCGAAATCAATATTTCCGAATGATATGTTTTTGTAAGCCCTTCCATCCGTGACGCCAAATTTACAGCGTCACCTATTACCGTATAGTCCATCTTGCGCTCGCTTCCTATGTTGCCGACAGTAACTTCGCCGTAGTTAATCCCGACGCCGATTTTAAATTCACACTTGCCGAGCTTGCGCTGATTTTCGTTAAATTTTGAAACACCGTCTATCATTTCCAGTGCGGATAAAACAGACTGTAACGCGTCATCTTCATGTTTTTCGGGAGCGCCCCAGATAGCCATGATAGCGTCGCCTATGTATTTATCTACAATTCCTTTTCTGCCGTAGATAATGTCAACCTGTCCCGAAAAATAGCGGTTAAGAGAGTTAACCAAATCATCGGGAGCCATACCTTCGGAAATTGTTGTAAAGGAGCGGATGTCGGAAAAAAGTATCGAAAGTTTGCGGTTGTCGCCGACAAGCATTTTTTCGGGGGAGGCGAAATATTTTTCGATTACGTTATTGGGTACGTACTTTTGGAAAATTTGACGGATACGCTCTTCTTTTTTCCCCGCGAGAACGGCGTCGAAAGCGTAAGTTTTTATCTGCGAGTACGCCCTGTCCAACTCTTCCGTCATCTTGTTGAATGTTTGGGCGAGAATACCAGTTTCGTCATTATATTCAACTTCAACTTTAGATGAAAGATCCGCCGTCTCAATTATCGATTCCATTGTTGTAACAACTTTTCCAAGCGGATTTGTCAATCTTCTGGTAACAAGAATAAGCATAAACACGGCGATGCCGACCGAAATTCCAAGCGAAATAATGGTTTGAACCGCTATTATATTAGCGTCTTCATAAAACACCTTCTCTTTTTCGCTTATTAAAATATGCCAGTTAAAAGGTGTAAAATAAAAAGCCTGAAAAATACGTTTTTCGCCGCTTATAACGGCGGTTTGCAGTCCCTGATTTTCATGGGAAAGAAGCTGTAACAGCGTCTTTGTTTCGGAAGGCGATAATTCAAGTTCGGGATCTCCCCCGTAAGTGGACATGGCTATTTTTCCCGAATTATCCACAGCTAAAATTACTTCTGTATCGCTTAAAAGAATACTTCGACCGTACTGCTCCACGGCTTTTTTCGCAGCGTCCACCATTTCGGGTTTTCCGGCGTAATTGTTATCAACCAAAAGCGACCATTGATTATTGGCGTATTTTTCCAATTCTCCCAATTTAAACCCTAAAAGCTCTCTGGCAAGGCGGGTAATTCCGCTTACAGCCTGAAAATAGGACGCTGTTTCCGCCAGAACAAGCGGGACAATGAGTAAAGGCAGTATAACAAGGAACATTTTTAACCGTATTTTCATTCCCTAATTGTAAAGAAATTCCGTAAATTCCTCAAGGGGGACTGAAATTCATCCGATATAAATACTATGAAACGTTATAGTATCAAGTGTTTACCGGGCAATACGGAGTATGTGGATATTCTGAAAGAGATGGACAATGAGTATCTGGTTCGTTTTACGAGAAGCAACGGCGGAAATACAAAAACAACCGAAGAAACCATTACCAGACATCTGTTCAATATTTGCGTACAAACAGGCTATTTAAATCCGATAGCCGACGGCTCTGCAGCTTAATCTATCTATTTTAAACATCATTTGAATATCATCTCCGTACCGGGACAGGCGTTACTCTTGTAACGCCTGTAAATCTTGTAACGCCTTCTGGGCGATATCAACCTGTCTTTTTAACCTTGTCATTTCCTGTTCCTGCGCCTTAGTTAAAGTATTCAGCCTGTTAATCTCGGCAGTACTTGTTGTTTTTTCTGTTTCTAAGGTCGATATTTTGGTGTCTTTTTCGTTAACGCTTGCTTGCAGTTCCCCTATTTTTTTGGTAACTTCAGAACCGCCCTTGCTTAAAGTGTCTATTGTTTTTTGCAGTTCATTTATTTTTTCCTGCTGTTTGACATTATTAGCCATTAAATCGAACTGTTCCGCTCCTAGTGAAGAGCCGCTGTTTTTGCGAGCGTCAATTATCATCGCTTCCACAAAATCAATCGACTGGTTATAAAAGTCCCTTCTTGACTGGAATGCGCGAGATGTCGCAAGCGAATTGGTGTTGCAAAAATGCCGTAAATTTTCAATAACACGCGCCGCCTGATCATACTGCTCGTTTTTTATCAAGTCCTTCACAGAGGCAAGTCCGCCTGAAACCTGCGCGTCTATGGCGGCTATTCTCTCCTGCTCTGTTGTAAGCCTGTCCAATTCGCTGTTAGCGTAATCCAGTTCGCCTGATACTTTCTGCTGCGCCGCCGCGTATTCCCTCGCCCTTTCGTCAAGCTGCGCGCGAAGACGGGCTTCTCTTGAACGGGAAGCTTCCAAAATCTGCGACCTTTCATCCTGCAATACGGCAAGTTCCTCTCGGAAAGAATTTTGCAGAGCCAAAAGCCTTTCCTGCGCCGCTATTTGTTCAGCGGTAAGCGTTTTGTTACTGGAATACAATTTTTCAAGCTCATCGTCAACTTCTTCAAGCCTTGAGGTTATCGACGCCATTTCCATTTCTTTTTCCGCTATTTTTTCCGAAGTGTCTTTGCGAATTTCCTGTATAAGCGTGCGCTCGGCAATGTCATAAACGGCATTTCCCGTCCTTACTTGGGAATCTTTTTTTCCGTAAACGACAAACATCAATAAAACACCCAAAAAAAGTATAACCCCAGCGGCGATATTTACAGCTAACGGAAAACCCGCCCCGCTCTTTTGGGCGTTAATAATAACATTTCCTTTTTTGTCTTTATCAATCTGCGTTTTTGTCTGCGAAAGCAGTTTACGGTTTTTTTCCGCTATTCCGTTAATTTTGGAAAGTATTTCTTTCTGTTCATCAAGCGATATTCCCGATTTCTCGTCAAAAACGATATCTTCTTTACTCATCATTTCCCCCTTATACGCCGCTGACTTTCTCGGCTTCTTTCGCGGAAAGCCTGATACCTCCGGCTTTCAATCCTCGCACATTATAATCCTGCGCCTTAAAATTCTCGGAAAGCACTTTAAGCCGAGGTTTGGGTTTGTAATTAACAGTAAAGGAAAATTTCGGCTTAATATCTATGTGCAATATTTCAGCCCCATCCGGCACAAGGAAATAATCCTTGTTCATTATCCAACCTTCAATTACACAGCGTTTAATGCACGGGTAACCTGTATCCTTTTCCTTGTAAATAATTGTAAAGATTGTCTTGGAAAGAATATCTTTGTCCGCCGCTCCTATAAACCACGCTTCCGCCCCGATAAAAGTTTTTTCGCTTAAATCCATAACCGTATACATTCCGTTTTTGCGGATTGCAAGAATACGGTCATAGGGCGACACTTCGGCGATTTTCGCTCCAGATACATTTGTGCCGAGGTAGCCTGATTTATTGTCGTATCTTAACTCGACATCACGCTTTACAACTTCCTTGGCTATAACTTTGTCAAATTCGCCTACCAAGGTTTTCCGCGCTCCTCGTCCGATTTCCTCATTCGCTTTTATTTTTGTAATAATCCCTTTAAGATAGGAAACCGAATAAGCTGTTATATTTTTAAGGTGATTGTTAATTTCTTTTATACGAGCTTGTATCTGCTCCATTTCCTCGCGGGCTTTGTTAATGTCGTATAACGAAATCCTGCGGATTGGTATGCGTAAAAGATGTTCAACATCATCCTCCGTTATTTTTCTTGGTCCTACTTCTTTTAAGAACGGCTTAAAGCCCGCAAGAACAGCGTCCTGCACTCCCTTTGCCGTTTTCATTTTTTCGATAGCTTTATATATTCGCTCTTCTATAAATATTCTTTCCAAGGTACGCAGGTGCAGTTTGTCCAATAATTCCTTTTTTTCAAGTTCCAGTTCTTTTGTAAGAATTTTTACAAGCTGTTTAGCGTGATACTTTATAATCTCCGTTACGGTCATAACGGCTGGAAGTCCGTTTTTAATTACCAAAAGATTTACGGAGATTGACTGTTCGCACTCTGTAAAAGCGTACAGAGCGTCTACTGTTTCCTGCGCATACACGCCGCGGGCAAGTTTTATTTCTATTTCAACTTTATCGGTTGTAAAATCATTAATGCCCATTATTTTAAGCCGTCCGTTTCTAGCGGCGGAATCTATGCTGTTTATCAAACTTTCAGTAGTAGAGCCGAACGGAAGCTCGGTGATAAGAATGCGTTTTGGATCTGATGTGTCCATTTTCGCCCGCACTAAAACTTTTCCGTTTCCTTCCGCGTACTCGGAAACATCAACGTAGCCGCCTGTGGGGAAGTCTGGGTAAAGCTCAAACTTTTTACCGGTAAGGCAGGCGATTTCCGCTTCCAATACTTCCAGCACATTGTGCGGCAGAATTTTTGTAGACATTCCGACGGCAATGCCTTCAACGCCCATAACAAGGACTACGGGAATTTTAGCGGGGAAAAGAACCGGCTCCCTGTTTCTGCCGTCGTATGAGTCCGCCCATGTTGTAAGTTTCGGGTTGTAAAAAATATCTTTAGCCAGAGGCGTTACACGACACTCGATATAGCGCGGGGCGGAAGCGTCGTCGCCTGTAAAAAGGTTGCCGAAATTTCCCTGCCTGTCGATAAAAAGCTCTTTATTGGCAAGAACAACCAGCGCGGGGTTAATTGAAGCTTCGCCGTGGGGGTGGTACTTCATGCAGTGCCCTGTTACGTTGGCGACTTTATGAAATTTACCGTCGTCCATCTCGAACAGGGAATGAAGAATGCGCCGCTGGACAGGCTTAAGACCGTCTTCAAGATCAGGGATAGCCCTGTCTTTAATTACATAAGAAGCGTACTCAAGAAAGTTTCGATCAAAAAGGTTCTTTATAAAAGCCATTATCTAACAGTAAACAAAAGAAGGGTTATCGTCAATATTACTTAGCCTTGGTTTTCTTTTGAAAAGCTCCAAATTTATAACCAAAACCCAATTGAATGTAATAACGCTTATATTCCATGTTTTTTTCAGGAAGAACAGAATCATAAAAATCCATTGAAAACCTTGGATCTATAACAAACATCCCTGTTTCACTTTTATCCTTTATTCCAAATTGAAAACCGGCAAACCATGAATACTTGGAAGGTTCTATTTTTTTTCCAAATGAATAATTCAAGGAAGCTCCTCCATAAGGTTCAAGCGCATAATGCTCGTCTATTTTAAAAACCCATTTTAATGATATAGGTATATCCAACATTAATTCGGTTATTTCCCAACCATTAACGGAAATTTGTTCTTGAGTTATCTGCGATCCAACACCCAACGACATGAAATCAATAAAATGCAATTCTGTACCAAGCCTTATACCAAGACCAAGCAAATTGATTGCTTCATATCCGTCGTAATAAATTTTCGGCATCCATATTACACTCGTTTCAAAATACATCCATCTGTCGCGTGAATCACCGCGTTTAGGAGTAGCTTCGGGTATAGGTATATTAGAAAGTAATTCATAAACTACAATAGAAACCAATTTACTGACAGATACGTCGGTAACAGCGAAAAGAATTTTTTTTCTGCCAAGCGGTTCTCCCGTTTCGGTATCAAGCAGTTCCAGTATAAAATAGTATCCTTCTTCTTCCTGCTGAATTCTTACTTCCGAAGACGAACTAACATCGCCTGACGGGTCTATAAAATAAATATCTTCGGATTTTTCAATCGAAAAGTATTCGCGTCTGCCGGGAGTATTTCTTACAGGCGGATTCGCCCTTTCCGAAATAATATTGTATTCATCTTTTTTATCTGGATCTTTTATTGGTTCTTTTAAGGGAACGCCGCTTACAGGTTCTATTGTCCCTTTAAAGATATAATTACTTCTGTTTTGCGACTCTACAACCGTATGATATTGAAAGATTACCTCATAAGCCAGTTGTTTGTAAAAATAATCGTTATCCTTCATTTTGCCGTATCCGGCTATAGGTAAAATATAGAGTCTTTTTTCATCGACTGCTTGTCCAAAGAGTGAAAAACAAATGAGGAAAAACAATGTAAAAAACGTAAATTTTCTCATATTACTATTTTAACTTTTATTATCCTTTATTTCCAATATTTTTGCCTTTTATCCGGCGTCTTCTATCAAATTTTTCATTATATATTCGCGTCTTTCGGGCGTATTTTTACCCATGTAGAAATCCAGTACCTGCGGAACCTGTTTTAAGGTATTTACAGAAACAGGCACTATCCTCATATCTTCCCCGATAAACTGCCCAAATTCCTTGGGGCTTATCTCTCCTAGCCCCTTAAAACGAGTTATTTCGCACTGGGCGCCAAGCTCCGCGGCGGCTATATCGCGCTCTTTTTCCGTGTAACAATATCGGGTTTCTTTTTTTGTGCGGACTCGGAACAGCGGCGTTTCTAAAATGTAAACATGATTCGCCGTAATTAATTCTTCAAAGTAAGATAGAAAGAAAGTCAGTAAAAGGTTGCGGATATGGAAGCCGTCAAAGTCGGCGTCTGTGGCGATTACAATTCTGGCGTAACGCAAGCCTTCGATATCGTTGTCAATGCCGAGAGCCATCATCATATTAAAAAGTTCTTCATTCTTGTAAATGGCGGCGCGTTTTTTTCCGTATACATTTTCCACTTTGCCTCGCAGAGCAAAAATCGCCTGCGTCATTACATCACGGCTGGAAACAATCGAGCCTGCCGCCGAATCGCCCTCTGTGATAAATATCGTAGACTCTTCTCCTTCTTTGCCGTCGTCAAGGTGGTATTTGCAGTCTTTTAACTTCGGGATTTTAAGGGCGATTTTTTTCGCCGCCTCACGAGCTTCTTTTTTGACGGCGTTTAATTCCGTGCGCAAGGACTCGTTGGCTATTATTTTATGCTCCAATTTTTTGCTTGCTTCGGGATTTTTATGCAGCCAGTCTTCAACGGCGTTGCGCACTTCCTGCACAACCCAAGCGCGTATGTCGGAATTGCCGAGTTTGTTTTTTGTCTGGCTTTCAAAGACGGGATTTTTTATTTTTATCGCTATTGCGGCGGTTGTCCCTTCCCTCACGTCCTCGGAACGGTAGTCTTTTTTATAAAAAGTTTGAATTCCTTTTAGAAAACCTTCCTTAAAAGCGGACAAATGCGTTCCGCCGTCCGAGGTGTATTGTCCGTTTACAAACGAAAAATATTCCTCACCGTAATTATTGGTATGCGTAAAAGCTATTTCCAAGTGCCCGTTAGTTGAATGTTTGCCCTTATAGTAGCCGAGGGAATACAATCCGTCGCTTCCTGTCTCTTCCTGCAATAAATCGAATAATCCTTTGTTGGATAAAAACTTCTTGCCGTTAAAAGACAATGTAAGCCCTGCGTTAAGGTACGAGTAATTCTGCACTCTCTTTTCTATAAACTCGGGATTAAAAATATAATCCTTAAAAATTTCAGGATCGGGAATAAATTCCACCATTGTTCCGTCTTTTAACGCTTCTTTTAACTTGCCCTTGCGTTCGGTTTTAAGCTTCCCTCTTTCAAAAATCGCCTCGGCGAATTCTCCGCCCCTTACAGCGACTACCCTAAAATGAATTGAAAGCGCATTAACCGCCTTTGTTCCCACTCCGTTAAGACCGACGGAAAACTGAAACACGTCGTCATTGTACTTTGCCCCCGTATTTATCACCGACACGCATTCAACCAGTTTCCCGAGAGGAATACCTCGTCCGTAATCCCGCACTTTAACCATCGCCTTACCGGGCTTATCAATGTCTTTTACGACTGTCTCGATAACTTTTCCGTTACCCATAATAAATTCGTCAATGCCGTTGTCGATTACTTCTTTTAACAAAACATAAATACCGTCGTCGGGGTTTGATCCGTCGCCGAGCCGCCCTATGTACATCCCCGTCCTAAGTCTGATATGTTCCAACGAGGACAGAGTTTTTATTTTTGATTCGTCATAAACGGGGGCTTTTCCTGCCGCCGGTTTAGGCGGAGATTTTGCAACTGCCGATTTTGTTTTTGCGTTTGTTTTCTTAACTTGTTTTTTAACCGGCATGAAACCGCACCCTCTTTTTATTAAAGTTGTTTTTCCAATTCACGGATATTTTCTTCGCTGTCTTTGACGTTTTTTTCCAAATCGCTGATTCCGTTTTCAAGATCAACTATACGTTCTTTTTTATCTTCTATCGATTTTTTATATTTTTCAATTTTCATTTTTTCTTCGTCTATGGCGAGGGAAGCTTTAAGTTTAACTATGGCGTTTTCATTATCGGCGATAGATTGATTTAATTTCGCCGCCCTGCCGATAATTTCTCCGTCTTCGGCGGTAACAATAGTGTCTATAAAATATTTCCGCTCGGGGGTAATGTCTTCGTCTATTCCCGCCGCTTGAGAGCCGAACTTTCTGTACAGAATACCAAGCGCTTCTTTTACTTCGTTTATATGATTATTAACAAATTGAATTTGTTTTTGCGGATTGCCGTCAATGCCGAAGGACGCGGAAATAATACGCCTTTCATCTTTTAATGCCGAAATCTCATCGGCGGCGGTTTTTGAAATAGCGCGCAAATTGTCAATTTCCGAGCGTATAGCGGCTACATCATCTTCTTCGCCTATAGAATCACGGTTACTGTAGCGCTCGCCGATGTTTAAATAAAGCTGATCCTGACTTTCCTGAGCTTTGGACAAAAATGATTTTAACACAAGCCCCTGAGCGCTTTTGCCTATCCATGAAAAAACATTACCGCCCTCTTTGTTATCCAGTTCGCTGATACGGGTTTCAAGCGACTCCTGTTTGTTCTTTAGGGCGTCGGCTTGATCCTTAAAAAGAGACGTATAATCGTCATAGGCGCTGTTTTCAAGAAGGGCTTTGCCGAGTTTACGGTAAAAAACCGCCATTTCTCTCGCCCTTTCCTTTTCTTGGGTTTCAGCGGCTTCTATCGCCTCTTCCAGTTCTTTATAACGGCGGTTTTTCTCTTCTATTTTGCTTATCGCCGTGTTTGATTCGGCTATATCCTTTAAGTAGACATTATATTGAATTATATCTTCAAAATCGGCGTTCATTTCTTTAATGCGGGAATAAAGGGTTTCGCCGAATTTCTCCAAAAGCGTATCAAGGGAAAACCGGCTTTCCAGATTGTTTTTGGCAATATCTTCTATTCGTTTTTTTCTATCATCCATATTTAAAGTATATTCTATTAAAACGGCATATTCTACCCCTGACAAGGCGCAAACTCTCTTGATTAATAGATGTTTATAATGTATAAATGGCGTATTGGGAGTAAATTTCCAAAAAACAGGAGTTATTATGAAATTAGACGATTTAAAACACGCGGGACTTAAAAAATGGGTTGAAGAGGCGGTCGCTCTTATGACCCCGGATTCAGTCGTAATCTGCGACGGCAGCAAGACTGAATATGAAACCGTTATTAAAGTCATGGTTGACGCGGGGCTTGGCATACCGTTGAATCCCCAAAAAAGACCCGGCAGTTACTGGTTCCATTCCGATCCTTCGGACGTAGCAAGAGCGGAAAGCCGCACTTTTATTGCCAGTAAAGACAAGGAAAACGCAGGTCCTACCAACAACTGGACAGACCCTGCCAAACTTAAAGAAGAAATGAAAGCGTTGTACAAAGGCTGTATGAAAGGTCGTACAATGTACGTTATTCCGTTCTCTATGGGTCCGGTCGGCTCTGATATCGCCAAAATCGGCATTGAAGTTACCGACAGCCCCTATGTTGTGTTCAATATGCATATAATGACAAGAGTCGGCACAAAAGTATTGGACGTGCTTGGAAAAGACGGATTTTTTGTCCCCTGTCTTCATTCAATAGCCAAACCCCTTAACCCGGGCGAAAAAGATACAAGCTGGCCTTGCGAACCCGATGTCAACAAAAAATACATCAGCCACTTCCCTGACACATACGAAATTTGGTCTTACGGTTCAGGCTACGGCGGAAACGCCCTTCTCGGCAAAAAATGTCTCGCCCTCCGTATAGCTTCCGTTCTCGCAAGAGACGAAGGCTGGCTCGCCGAGCACATGCTGATTCTTAAACTTACCAATCCTCAGGGAAAAGTTAAGTACGTTACAGGCGCTCTTCCGTCAGCGTGCGGAAAGACAAACCTCGCCATGTTAATCCCCACCCTTCCCGGCTGGAAAGTCGAGACAATCGGCGATGATATCGCTTGGATGAAATTCGGCAAAGACGGTCAGCTTTACGCTATCAACCCCGAAGCCGGATTCTTCGGCGTCGCTCCCGGAACAAGCGATCACTCAAACAAGAGCGCTATGGATTCAATTAAGAAAAACACGATATTTACAAACACAGGTCTTACCGAAGACGGCGACGTGTGGTGGGAACAAATCGGCTACGGCGCTCCGGGTGAAACAATCACCAACTGGAAAGGCGAAAAAGTACCCGCCCCAAAAACAGACAAACCTGTTAAAGGTCAGGAAATCGCCCACGCCAACGCTCGTTTTACAGTCCCCGCTTCTCAATGCCCCGTAATAGCGAAAGAATGGGAAGACCCCAAAGGCGTGCCAATCAGCGCGTTCTTATTCGGCGGCAGAAGAGCGTCAACAATTCCGTTGGTAAACGAAAGCAAAGACTGGATTCACGGCGTATTCATGGGATCAATCACCGGCTCTGAAATAACAGCCGCCGCTCTCGATCTTAAAGCGGGCGATGTCCGCCGCGATCCTTTCGCCATGCTGCCCTTCTGCGGTTACCACATGGGAGACTATTTCGCCCATTGGCTCAAACTCGGACAGAAAGCGAAAGACGAAGGACACGGCGACAAACTGCCGAAAATCTTCTTTGTTAACTGGTTCCGCAAAGATAACGACGGTCATTTCATGTGGCCCGGTTACGGAGAAAACAGCCGCGTTCTCGCGTGGATTTTCGACCGCTGCGACGGCAAAGACAATTTCATTGAGACACCGATTGGTCACTTGCCCAAACCGGGAAGCATTGAGCCGCCCGCCGAGGTAAGCGCCGAAACAATGGCAGAGCTTATAAAGATTGACGTTGAAGGCTGGAAGAAAGAAATCTCCGATGTTAGGAGCAATCACTATGCCAAGTTCGGCGACAAGCTTCCCAAAGACCTGTACACACAGCTTGACATAATGGAAAAGGGACTGAATAGCTAGTAGTTATTAGTGAGTAGTGAATAGTATTGTTGTTAGTTATCTGCGTTTGAAGTAACACGTTAATTATACTAACAACAAATTACTATCTGCTACTCACTATATACTAACTACTATATACTAACTACTTACTCTCATGAATAAAATACTTAAAGAAAAAATCATGGAAGCTTTTTTTTCGGTGCTTCCAATTACAGTTATTGTACTCATTGTCAGCGTAATATTGACTGAACTGCCGTCGGGAACTATATTGATGTTCCTTGCGGGAGCCGCCATGCTGATAGTCGGGATGGGTTTTTTCACTTTGGGCGCGGACATGGCAATGATGCAGATGGGAGAAGGTATCGGCGTTCACCTTACAAAAAGTTCCAAGCTCTTTATCATAATAATAATAACTTTTATAATCGGTTTGATTATTACAATCGCCGAACCTGATCTGCAAGTACTTGCCAGAGAAGTCCCGTCTATTCCAAGCATGAGCCTGATAATGACGGTTTCTGTCGGGGTAGGCATTTTCCTTGTAATCGCCGTATTACGCTCGCTTTTAAAAATACGGCTTTCGTTACTGTTGGTTATTCTCTACATTATTACTTTCGCCGTAGCGTACTTTACCCCGATAACATTTGTTCCCGTAGCTTTTGATTCAGGCGGAGTTACAACGGGTCCTGTTACAGTCCCTTTCATTCTGGCAATGGGAGCGGGTATAGCCTCAATCCGCAGCGATAAAGATTCTATGGATGACAGCTTTGGGTTGGTAGCGTTATGCAGTGTGGGACCGATTCTAGCGGTGCTTTTACTTGGTATCTTTTACAAACCCGAAGCCGTAGGAATGGAAAAATACGAACTTCATGACGCGCAAACTTCACGAGATGTCGCCCAATATTTTATCCATGAAATGCCGAATTTTTTTAAAGACGTAGCTTTCGCTTTAGGAGCTATAGTTCTCTTTTTTATCATATTCCAGTTATTTACACGCCGCTACCATCGCCGTCAGCTTGCCCGTATCATAGTAGGATTTGTTTATACATTGATAGGGCTTGTAATATTTTTAACGGGCGTAAATGTCGGCTTTATTCCTGTAGGGGAGCTTTTAGGCTCTCAGCTTGCGGCTTCGGAATTCAAATGGATTTTAATTCCGCTTGGAATAATTATCGGTTACTTTATTGTCGCCGTAGAACCGGCGGTACATGTATTGAACAAACAAGTAGAAGAAATATCTTCAGGCGCAATCACGGTAAGAATGATGAACAGGGGGCTTGCTGTCGGAATGGCCGCGGCGCTTGCCATTACCATGACAAGAATACTCCTGCATATTCCAATCGCTTGGATTTTAGTGCCCGGTTACGCTCTCGCGTTAGGGCTTACATTTTTTGTTCCCCGCATTTTTACAGGCATCGCCTTCGATTCAGGCGGCGTATGCTCAGGACCTATGAGCACCACCTTTTTGCTTCCTTTTGCCATAGGCGCGTGCGAAGGTCTTAAAGGAAATATACTGGTAGAAGCCTTCGGCATTGTCGCCGTTATAGCGATGACTCCGCTCATCGTAATTCAGCTAATGGGACTTGTCTACAAATTGAAGACAGCGGAAGCCGCCGAAATGACCGTTATGCAAACAAAATCTATTACCGCTATTGACGGAACCGTTATTGACTGGGGTAAAATTCACATTTACGGGGAGGCTGAATAAATGGCAAAAAAATCCCTGTTAGAAAAAATTTTTTCAGGCGGTCAATCCGCTGAAAAACAGGCGGAATCAAAACAGCAAAACGCTCCCATTCTTAAATTTATATTTTTTATAGTTGACTGGCACAGCGCCAATACTGTTTCCGATGTTTGTTCGCAAGAAAATGTGCGCTTTCATTTTACGAGTCTCGGAAAGGGAACAGCTTCGTCGGAAGTTCTTGATCTTCTGGGTATCGGCTCAGGCGAAAAAGCCGTAATTACCTGTTTGGAACAGGAAGTAGGCGTGCCGTTATTAATGAAAGAGGTGCGAAAAAAATTGCAAAATTACGGACCCGGAGCGGGAATAGCGTTTTCTGTCCCGCTTTCGGCGATTAACAATCCCATTCTGCTTATTTTTAAGCAAAGTATTTTAAAGAACGAAAAAATCACAGCTGAAGATATAAAAAACGAAGGAGAAAATATGGCTGACAATTATACCCACGACCTTATCATCTCTATTATCAATCAGGGATTTAGCGATGAATTAATGAATACCGCAAGAGAAGCCGGAGCGACAGGCGGAACAATAATTCACTCGCGCGGAACGGCGCACAGGGGAGCTGTAAAAGTCTTCGGCGTTTCCGTGCAAGATGAAAAAGAGTTGATTCTTATTTTAACCGATCGCAAAAAAAAGGAGCCTATTATGCGCTCTCTATGCGAAGCCCACGGTCTTAACAGTAAAGCTCAGGGAATTATTTTCTCTATTCCTGTAGATAATGTAATGGGATTGAATGCCGATTAAGGCTACCGCGCGCCTACAGTCTCTCTGTCAAGCTCGCGGTTCATCATTGATAAAATCAACGTGCTTTCCGCAGGTAACTTGTAAGGAACCGTAAAATCTCCGCCCATATAATTAACAGTAAAAATCCGCTGTTTTTCTCCCGAGGGCAGCTGCGCTTCCAACCGCACGGGAAGAGGATACGGATTTTGCGGTATTATAAATCTGT
>Ga0268262_10002827_pt1 | contig 19578 bp, 18 predicted proteins | sample TergutNc150P3_FD_190354 | JGI IMG/M metagenome (GOLD analysis project Ga0268262, IMG submission 190354) | Nasutitermes corniger P3 segment gut microbial community from laboratory colony in Florida, USA - Nc150 P3 (SPAdes) (version 2) | ecosystem: Host-associated > Arthropoda: Insects >...
AAGCAAATATAACATGATAAAGACGCTTAAAACAAGCGCCGTATCAAGCGGAACTTCAATCTAAAACAACCATTAATATTTACGGCGCAGGTTTATGCGTATTGTTAAAAAAGCCCTTTTCTGATATTATTTAACCATGGTTAATGCTCAAGCCTTGCAAAAATATTCCCTTTTCGGCGGTTTAGCAGAAGAGCAAATTGAAAGCATAATCCCCCTTATGCAGCATGAACAATACGGTCCCGGCGATTTTATCATTACGGAAGGAAAACCCAACGACAAAATATATTTTCTTATTGAGGGACAAGTAGAAGTAACCAAGAAAGATACGGTTCTATCCCGTTTCAGCGAGGGCGAAGCCTTCGGAGAAATGGAAGTGCTTGATGTAATGGCAGCCGTAGCGACGATTAAATCCCTTTCCGGCGTTACGCTTATGTCTATTTCAAATAAAAACCTTCGTGAAATCTATAAACTTGACGTAAAAATATTCTCTCTTATGATAATGAATCTGGCGCGTGATTTATCCCGCCGTCTGCGTAAAGCGGATGAAAAACTTGCATCACCGGTTTTACTATAAAAGGAGTATATATGATTTTTAACATTGAACAGGAATGTATGGACGTACAGGCAAGAAAAAAAATACAGCTTGCTACCCTTAAAAATTTAATCGAAACTGTCTACTCAAGGGTTCCTTATTACAGAAAAAAAATTGACGATGCGGGATTAAAACCCGGCGACATTCACAGCCTTTCCGATATAGAAAAATTTCCTTTTACATCGAAAGACGGACTGCGGGAAAATTATCCCCACGGGCTTCGGGCGTGCCCGCAGGAAAGAATTGTGGAAGTTCACATGAGTTCCGGCACTACGGGAAAACCTGTAGTAAATGAATACACATTAAAAGATATCGACATCTGGCGGCAGGTAATGGCAAGGACTCTTTCCGGCGCGGGCTGCACAAGGGACGACATTGTTCAGAATTGCTACGGTTACGGGCTTTTCACCGGCGGCCCGGGAGCTCATTACGGAGCGCTTACCATCGGAGCGGAAGTCCTGCCCATGTCCAGCGGCAATACCGAGCGGCAGCTTATGGTTATGAGCGACTTCGGTTCGACAATGCTCACCTGCACACCGTCCTACGCCCTCTACCTCGCCGAAGAAGCGGCGGAAGCGGGAATCGATTTAAAAAAACTCCCTATCAGCAAAGGTTGTTTCGGGGCCGAACCTTGGAGCGAAAATATGCGCATAGAAATCGAATCGCGTTTTAACATGAAAGCTTACGACATTTACGGACTTACTGAAATTATCGGGCCCGGCGTGGCGTTTGAGTGTGAGGCGCAGAACGGAATGCACATAAACGAGGATATGTTTTACCCCGAAATTATCGACCCTGCGACAGGCAAGGTTCTGCCTGCGGGTGAAAAAGGAGAACTTGTCTTTACAACCCTTACAAGGGAAGGAACGCCTCTCCTGCGTTACAGAACGCGGGACATTACTTACCTTATGGAAGAACCGTGCTCATGCGGACGCACGACAGTCAGAATGCACCGTCTCTTCGGCCGTACAGACGATATGCTTATCATACGGGGAGTAAACGTCTTCCCAAGCCAGATTGAACAGGCGCTTATTGAAATTGAAGGAACAGAACCTCAGTACCTCATCATTGTAAACCGCGGCGAAAGCCATCTGGACGAAGTGGAACTTCAGGTTGAAGTCAAGAAAGAGATTTTCAGCGATGAAACCCGCGGACTTGAAATTCTTCGCAGCCGTATTGAACACATAATGAAGAGCAAACTGCAGATCAGTCTTAAAGTAAAACTTGTTGAGCCGAAAACAATAGAACGTTCAATCGGAAAAGCGAAAAGAGTTATCGACAACAGGAAAATTTAAATAAAAAGAGAGGATTGTTATGGGAATTAAACAAATATCGGTTTTTCTTGAAAATACCACAGGCAGGCTCAGCGAGGTTACAAAAACCCTCGCCAAGGCGGGAATCAATTTACGCGCAATAAGCATCGCGGATACTGCGGATTTCGGTATACTGCGCATTATTGCAGATAAAAACAACGAAGCTGTCGAAGTTTTGAATGCGGCCGGTTTTACCACAAGGCAAACAGACGTAGTAGCTGTGGAAATTGAGGACGTGCCGGGCAGCCTTGCAAAATTAATGGAGTTGTTCCAGCAGTCTAAGGTAAATATTGAATACCTTTACGCTTCTTTGGAAGGACAAGTCGGAAAAGCGGTAGTTATTTTCAAACTGGAAAATCATGAAGACAGCCAGAAGATTTTGACAGCTAACGGACTTAAAACAGTAATTAACTTTTAACTGAGGATTTGTTCAACAACCAACCGGGTTGTTGAACAAGTTAATATCGCGGAGGTGAAAAATGAAAATCCTGATGGTATCCAGCGAAGCGGTCCCTTGGGCAAAGACAGGCGGGCTTGCCGATATGGTTTCCGCCCTTTCAATAAACCTCGCAAAACTTGGCCATGATGTCAGGATTGTTATACCCAGATATTATTCAATAGACCGCGGCAGTTTAAAATTAATACCCGGCGCAATGGGAACCCGAATGGGCGGCGGCATTGAGGAATGGAGCGCTGTCTACGCTGCCGATATGCCCGGAACAAGCAAAAAAAATCCCGTTAAAGTTTACTTTATTGATCATGAAATATTTTTCGGAAGGGACGGCATCTACGGCAGCCATGCCGATACCGACTTCATAGATAACCCCAGACGCTTTATGTTTTTCTGCCGCGCCGCTTTTCAGCTTTGCCGCAAGATAAAGTGGTTTCCTGATGTGCTTCATGCCCATGACTGGCCTGCGGCAGTTGCGCCTGTTTATTTAAAGTTCGCCGAAAGGGTAAAAGGAAGCGCGGGCGGATTTGAAAAAACAGTTTCAATCCTTACTATCCACAACCTTGGCTATCAGGGAATTTATAACAAAAACAGCTTTGATTACGCGGGACTGGGATGGGATGTCTTTTACATGGGCGGTTTTGAAGACTGGAATATGCTTAATATGCTTAAAGCGGGGCTTTACAGCGCAGACAAGCTCAGTACGGTTTCACCTAACTATGCGGAAGAAACAAAAACCCAGGAACACGGCTTCAGGCTTGACGGAGTGCTGCGGTACAGAAGCGCCGATTATTTGGGTATTTTAAACGGAATTGACAGCGAAGTTTGGAATCCGGCAAAGGACAAATATATACCCGAAACTTATTCCGTTAAAAACATGGAAGGCAAGGCAAAAGCAAAAGAAGCCCTGCAGAAGGAATTTAATCTCCCGCGCAATTCAAATGTGCCTGTAATAGGAATGGTAACGCGCCTGACTGATCAAAAGGGAGTAGGCGATTTATTCGGACCAACATACGGTTCAGCCTGGTCAATATGCAGAGACATGGACCTTCAATTTGTCCTGCTTGGTTCGGGGGAAAGCTGGTGCGAAAATGAAATCTCCAATCTCGCCTCCAAGCTTTCCAACTTCAAGGCAAAAATCGGCTACAGCGAAAAAATAAGCCACCTTGTAGAAGCAGGTTCCGACTTTTTCCTTATGCCAAGCCGTTATGAGCCGTGCGGTCTTAACCAGATGTATTCGCTTGTTTACGGAACGCTGCCGATTGTACACAACACAGGCGGTCTTGCGGATACCGTAGAAAATTTTAACCAGACAACAGGCGGCGGCACCGGCTTTATGTTCGATTATTTATCTCCGAGGTCAATTTATGACACGGTAGGCTGGGCGGTATGGGCATGGTACAACAGGCGCGAATATATAGACAAAATGCGTAAGCGCGCAATGGCAATGGATTTTTCATGGGAAAGCTCCGCGCGGCAGTATTTAGAATTGTACGAAGCTACCCTAAAGAAAATTTTCTCTTGAAGCGCCTGTCCCTCAATACGAACAACAGGAATTACAGATAAATTTGTTCATCAATATTTATATCAGCAGTAACCCTTACTTCCATTACTCTGTGTTTTATGACTTTTAGCACTGTAATTGTCAAATATTGCCATGAGAGAACTTCCCCCGTAAAGGGCAGTCTGCCAAGGTTTTCCATAAACCAGTTGGCGACAGTTGTGTCAGGTATTTCTTCATTGTTAAATATTCTGCCTGTTACCGCTTCCAGCATTTCTTTAAAATATACATTGCCGAGAACTGTATAACTTCCGTCATCGCATTTTTTTACAGGCTCCACCACTTTATCATGTTCATCCCAGATTTCGCCTACCAGTTCTTCAACAATATCCTCTATGGTGGCAATTCCCAAAGTGCCGCCGTGTTCATCAATAACCACCGCCATGTAGGCCTGTTTTTCCTGCATGGTACGAAGCAGCTTTGCAATTTTAATTGTCTTTGTAACATAGACCACAGGTTTGATAATTTCAAAAGGAGTTTTTTGCCCCTTCATTACCTGATGATAAAAATCTTTTAAAATAATTATACCTTTAATATTGTCGATTGTATCCTGAAATACGGGCAGCCGCGAGAAACCTGTCTTTATAAACATCTTGTCAATTTCTTCAACACTGCCTGTAATCGGCACTGCGGCTACGTCAATGCGGGGAGTATAAATTCCCGACACCTTTAGTTCGTCAAATGAAATAACCTGGCGTATCATCTTTTCTTCATTGACGTTTATGCCGCCCTCCTCGCGAACCTCTCCTACAAATGTCAGCAATTCATCTTCTGTAGTAGAGCGATCCTGTTTTACGGGGAAAATATTCATTAACAATTTTTTCCAGGCGACAGTTAAAAAATTAATGGGCGTAAAAATAAAAACGAAAAAACGCAGAACAGGAGCGACTCTTATCGCCGTCATCTCGGGCGTTTCTTTTGCCAAAGCCTTCGGTGAAATATCACAGAAAAGCATAAGAAGGATTGTCATTATCAGAGTAGCGACGCTTACGCCGTTTACCCCGAAAAGTCCTATAAAAAGCGCCGTAGCCAGCGTAGATGAAGCTATGTTGGAAATATTGTTGCCGATTAACACCGAAGAAAGAAGTTTGTCATAAGATTCGAGCATCTTAAGCGCAAGCCTCGCGCTTCTTCTTTTTTCCGCAAGGTTTTTAAGTTTAATCCGGTTTAAAGATGAAAATGCCATTTCACAGGCGGAAAAAAACGCGGAAAAACACAATATAATGCAAATAAAAACAACCAGAGTTAAATAATATGACGGAGATTCTTCCATATTATATCAGGCGCCGATCAGAATTGAACTGATGAATAATGGTTTTGCAGACCACTCCCTTACCACTTGGGTACGGCGCCAAAAACAAAAACACCTATAAATTAACTTAGAATATGCGGTAATAAATGTCAACTGTGTGTTTTCAAGCTGTAGTTAATTACTTTAATAGCAGTATTTTATCCAAGAGGATTCCACGATGGAAGATCACTGTTATCTGAATCTTCGTTCCTTCTCGGCGGATCATCATCCAGATACGGATTACCGGGTAAAATAGCAGGCTGCGAATTATTCGTATTCGTACGCGAAGGCGCTGCCGGCGTTCTGCTTTGATTCCTCTGTTGAGTATTTATTTCAAGCAGTAAATCCGAAGGAAGCTGGGGCATTTTAAGGGAATTAAGAAAAGCGTCGTCGTTAAAACCGCCTATCTGCGTGGAATTGATCGGTATCCTTGTTTGATACGGAGATGTTCTGTTGTGATAATCACAGTACTGTGTCGGTTGTGTTCCTTCAAGGAAGGTAAGCGTTACCTCTCCTTCATTACAGGCGCCTGTTCTTAAAAGGCCTGATTTTATACAAACAGTTACGTCAATAATTCCCGAAGACGGTCTTGAAAAACTTTTGCGCGGAAGCCCTTTGTGAATCTCACGGAAAAAATCGCCCCATACGGGACCCGCCAATGTAGCGCCTGTCAGCTCAACTCCCAAGGAATTACCGGGCCTGTCAAAACCAAACCATACTGCTGTTGTATAATAGGGGCTGTACCCAACCGCCCAGGCATCGGACCAGTTTTGCGTAGTCCCCGTCTTACCTGCCACAGGAAGCTTGTATGAACCTTTATCATCCCTGAATGTAAACTTTGATCCCCATCCCGCGCCGATTGAAAGAGAACCTTCATCAACAACTTTTTCCATTATTCTGGTCATAACATACGCGTTTTGCGGACTTACGACTTGAATACTGTCTCCCATACGCCTCTGGTTCTGCCGCACTTCCCTTTCAACATCAAACACAACCCGTCCGTTTCTGTCTTCAATTGACCGTATTGCAATCGGCGTAACGGCGCGTCCCTGGTTGGCAAAGACCGCGTACGCTCTTGCCATTTTTAGCGGCGATGTGGAAATAATGCCCAAACCCAAGGGGTAAACGCGCGGAAAAGTCCGTCTGATTTGAGCAGAGTCTGTAATATCCAAAAGAGCGGAGGCTCTCTCAATGGCGGCGTCAAAACCAATTGTGTCCAGCACTTTCAAAGACGGCACATTCATTGATTGAGCAAGCGCGTTGTAAAGCAATGTGGAGCCTTTCCATTCTCCTCGGAAGTTCAACGGAATGTACGGAGTTCCGTCTTCGTTGTGGAATACCATCGGAACATCGTAAATTAATGTAGCGGCTGTAACTTTACGAGAGTCTATTGCCGCGGAATAATAAAGCGGTTTAAAAGACGAACCCGGCTGAATGTTACCCTGAGCGGCGCGTATAAGCTGATTTGATTCATCGAATTTTGAACCGCCTACAATAGCGGTTATATAACCGGTTTCATTTTCAATCGAGATAAGCGTTCCCTCTACTACATTTCTTTCCGTATTTACCTTTTGCTGGGCAAAACCCTGATTGGTTATATCTTTTAATTCCGGAATGCCGAAAGCCAGAGCCGCCATATCCACAACAGGATTGATCGTTTTTGTATAACGGGAAACCGCTTTCACCTCATTCTGCCCAAGTGCAGTGGCGCGAATATCTGTAAGGTCAAAATATAAAGTCAGCAATTCTACAATTGGTATATAAGTCCTTTCCGCCTGAACATTGCTTCTTGCGCTTGATCTGGCATACTCCCTGTTGGCTTTTTCCAGCCCTTCCGCCATAAATTTTTCAGCCGCTTCCTGATGTTTTAGATCAAGAGTAGTGTGCACTACATAACCGTCTCGGTAGTAATCCCTGGTGCCGTACATTATTACATCAAGCTCGCGGCGCACATATTCACTGAACCACGGCGCTTTGTCTTCGCGGCTGTAATATGCAGAAATTGAAGCCCTTGTCCAGTCAAAACTATCCCAGTATTCTATGAATGAAGCTTCAGCTTCATCCTTGTCGGCATAACCGAATTCAACCATTTTTTCAATTACATAATGCTGCCTGTCCATGGCTTCGTTTGGATTATTCAGCGGATTAAAACGGCTTGGACCGGAAAGCAGAACCGCAAGAACCGCCGCTTCCGCAATGCTTACGTCTTTTGAACCATGACCAAAGAAATATTTACTGGCCGTTTCTACACCGTAAGTACCCGGACCCATAGGCATATAGTTAAGGTAGATTTCCAGAATCTCATTTTTTGTATAACGGCGTTCCATCTGGAAAGCCCACCAAAGCTCTTTTACCTTACGTTTTATGGTACGTTCCGACCGGTCAGTATACAATGTTCCGGCTACCTGTTGGGTTATTGTGGAACCGCCGCCCCAGTTTTTGCCGAGAAGCTCTCCCAAAGCGGCGCGAATAATGGCGCGCAGGCTGAACCCCCGGTGATTGTAAAAATCCGGGTCTTCACGCGCAAGGACAGCGTGAATCAAATGCCTTGGCATTTCATTCAAAGTAACAAGTTCTCGTTTTTCATCAGAGGCAAATTCGGTAATCAGCGTTCCGTTGATGTCCAAAATTTTTGTCGGCAGCGCGGGCGCGAATACGACAAAATTTTCCTGATTTTTGATATTTGCGGTCATGGCAAGCGACAGCCCAAGACCGATGCCGATTACGATAATTAAAATAACGGTAAAAGCCGCGATTAACCTGATAATAAAGGCGGAAAGAAAGCCGCTTCCGTTATTATAACCCATAGATAAAATCTATATAAACTTTTTCCCCGCGTCAAGTGCCCGGTTTAACAGTAGATTTACGCCGTCTGCCCGTGAATTCTCACATCGCGAAGTTTCCTGATTTCAATAAAAATCAATGTGCCGGTAATTAAGAATGAAAAACCGTCCGCAACCGGAGTCGCCGCAACCACTCCCCAAAGACCCCAAATTTTACCAAAGATGATTAAGCACGGAATAAGAGCCAGGCACTGCCTGAGCATAGAAAGAAAAATTGATATTTTGGGGCGGCCTGTAACAACAAAGAAATTTGTCGAAACTATCTGAAAACCGGCAAGAGGGAGCAGAAGCATCATTATCCGCATCGCCCTGGGAGCAAAAAGCATCATTGCGGGGCTTCCGTTAGGCGCAAATACTCTGACAAGCTGAACCGTAAAAAGCTGAATCATGGTAAACCCGAAAATACAGATTATTGACGCGGCGGCTATAGCGCCCAGATACGCACGCAGCACTCTGGCAAAATTTTTAGCCCCGTAATTGTAACCCAGTATCGGCTGCGCTCCCTGATTAATGCCGAAAACCGGCATAAGAATTAACATTAAAATAGAGCCGTTTATATTCAATCCCGAAAGAGCGACATCGCCGCCGTTTGCCACGCCCAAAGCGGCTGCCCCGTACCATCCGACGCTTTTATTGTTCAGGAGTTGAACTGTGGACATCAGAAACTGAAGCAGGAACTGCGCGGAGCCGAATGCCATTATCTGCTTTATAATAGGAAAATTCGGCTTGAAAACGCGGGGGTTAAGCCTTACTACGGCTTTTTTGCTTGTGATAAAAATAAAAAGAAAAATAAATGAGGCAAATTGGGAAATAATTGTCGCCCATGCCGCGCCTTCGACTCCCCACTTGAATACAAAGATAAAAATAGGATCCAAAATGGTATTAAGAACCGCTCCAAGGATCATTCCAATCATGGTAATGGTCGGGAAACCCTGCGCTCTTGTACAGTGGGACAAACCAAAGCTCGACAAGCCGAAAACCATTCCGTACAGAATTATGCGAAAATAATCTTTTGCGTATAAAAGAGCCTCGCTGCCCTCCGCCGCTCCCATAAGTGAAAGAATCGGTTCAAGAAAAATAAGCCCTACCGCCATCATCAACAGACTGATGCCTATCAGCAAAAAAAAACAATGATCAAGAGCGTTTTCCGCTTCCTCTTTTCTGCCCTGTCCAAGCCGCATTGAAATCATGTTTGCCGCCCCAATGCCGAAAAGCATCGCAAACGCCATTCCGATTGTCATAAGCGGCAGTACTAAAGAAAGTCCGCCGAGCGCTATCTCGTTTACGCCCTGACCGACAAAAATACGGTCAACAACATTGTAAAGCGCATTTACCAACATTCCCGTTATTGCGGGAATTGAAAATTTTAAAAGTAATTTCCCGATAGACTCAGTTCCCAGCCTGCTTGCCGCATCTTGTTTTTCACTCATTATTAATAAATACTGGAAATACAAGGTATAAACAAGTAGGGATATTTCTCCGGTTTTAGTAATATGGGAAAGAAAAATAAAGCACATAGAAAGAAAGTTACCGCGCGAAACGCAAAGCTTTTAAACAAACAAAAATACTCCTTCAATACCGACCTCACTCAAGTATTGGGCATACAGTTGGAAGAGGGAAAATGTCTGGAACCTTGGGAACATTTGATACAAAGTTTAAATATTCCATCATCGAACGCTGATATTAGTGAGCAAGGTTGTGTAAATCGAACCAAGGACGGCAAAGTATATAACGGCTATTACGTGAAAACGGAAGAGGGTAAATATAAAATTTTTATGAACCCCACAGGCTTTTCATCCTTCATTTACAGAGGCGAACATAAGGATCATAAACATTTAGAACCGTCCATGCAAAGAGCCTTGCATAAAGGAGAAACGGATAAAATAAAAATGGCAAAAGACTTCATTGCTGCCCTGCAAAAATCTCCGATTTATACATACTTCAAACAACCGGTCAAATGGGGCGATGAAAGCCTAACCTTCGATATAGACGCGCAGGCTATTGCTCAGCATTATGGTTTTGTTTCAGATTATCTGGATTTGACGCGCGATGAAGATGTAGCCAAATTTTTCGCCTATACCTATTTTGACAAAAAAACAAATGAGTATAAACTTGTTGAAGATTTTAAGCATTATTCTCCGACTCTATATAAAGCGAACATTATGGATATTTACAATAAATACGGCTGTGAACCGATTGGATTCCAGCCGTTTTTGCGGCCAATAAAACAATGGGCGCTGGCGGTCAATCTCGGAGAGAACTATAAAGACATCAAGAATTTATTTGAATCCCGCAAGTTGACCGATACCAAAGAAGCCAAAACAATATACGAGAAATTCAAGTGCGGAAAGTCGTTATTCCCTAAAGAATTAATAACCGATTTTATTGATAAATCCGGTCCGGAGTTTTTGGATACGATTGAATGGGATGCCGGTTATGTAGAATTTCTCTTGAAGTGGCTGATAGATAATATTGCGTGGAGACAAACAGGAGTATAATATTAGCCAATAAAAAATTATATTACTTGAAGATTTTCCAAAACTTCAGTTTGGAAAAGGCTCACTTGTCTTTCAATTTAATAAGCATATCTAATACCTCAAACAGAAATTCCTGATATTTTGGCGGTAATGCTTTTACTGTATTCACTAAGTTAGTGAACTGTTTGTCCTCATCATGGGAGTCTAAAAATATCTCTCCTTCGCCGTACCTAATCCATGATTCATTAACATTAAATGAGGAACATACCAGCTTTATAAGCCTTTCATTGACCTTAATACGTCCTGTTTCTATTCCTGCTATATAACCGCTTGACAGAGCAGTAATCGAGGAAAATTTAACTTGCGACAACCCTAAGGTAGAACGAATTGTCCGAATTCTTTCATTTATAGCCGGTATTGCCAATTCTGGCATGCTTTATAGTTTAGCAAAACCACAGTGAAATAACAAGAAACACCTAAAAATATGTCATATTTCCTTGACAAGCTTAATATTTCACTGTAATATCACATAGTATTTTAGTATTATATGCAAAATTTAGTAAACTTACCATATAGGGCATGGGTATCCTTGCTTTGGTCAAAATATAACAAGCTCTCCGAACCGTTAAAGGAAGGTTTTATCAATTTAGTACATAGCATAGCTGAAGAAACAATAAACCAGAATAAAGGTTCAGCAGTAATCGATACTACGTTAATTAATCAACAGGAAAATATATGACGCTGAATATAGTATTGCCAATGGCCGGACGCGGCAGCAGGTTTACAGAAGCCGGATATAAATTGCCGAAACCCCTTATCCTCGTACACGGCGTACCAATGATAAAGGTTGTCGTAGACAATCTTACGCCGAAATGTGAACATCGTTTTATTTTCATCGCCCAGCAGGAACACATAGACAAATACGATTTGACCTCGAAATTTAAATCCTATGCAAAAAATGTTGAAGTTATAGGAATCCACGGTATAACCGAAGGACAAGTTTGCACGGCGTTATTAGCCAAAGATTTTTTTAACAATGACGAACCGCTTATGAACGCAAACAGCGATCAATTTATTGACTTTGACATTAATGAATATCTTGAAGCTATGATCTCCCGCAACCTTGATGGAATGATCATGACAATGAAGTCACAGGACCCGAAATGGTCTTACGCAAAAACGGATGAGAACGGACTCGTAGTCGAAACAGCGGAAAAAAAAGTAATTTCGCCGGACGCGACCGTCGGCATATTCAATTTTAAACACGGCAGTGATTTGGTTCGTTCGGCTGAACAGATGATCGCCGATAATATCAGAATCAATAACGAATTCTATACCTGCCCGTGCTACAACTACCTTATCAAGGAAGGCAGGAGAATCGGCATTTATCCTGTTGGCGAGGAATACAACGGAATGTACGGATTAGGTATTCCAAGCGATTTGGACTTTTTCCTGAGTCACCCGGTTTCACAAAAAGTGAAGCGAGGCGATGGTATATAAAAATGACAATTCTCTCACATAGAGGCTATTGGAAAGAAATCTCTGAAAAAAATAAAAGAGTTGCCTTTGAACGATCCTATGATATGGGCTTCGGCACAGAAACTGATCTGCGCGATATTACGGGGAAAATCATTATATCGCACGACATGCCAAAAGGAGACGAAATCACGTTTGAAGAAATTTTGCAGATAATGAACAGCCGCAATCTTCCGTTGGCGCTTAATATCAAAGCGGATGGTATGGCAGACGCCGTTCATGAATTATTGGTTAAATACAATCATTCGAATTATTTCACGTTTGATATGTCCATTCCTGACATGGTGTTTCAATTAAAACGCGGAATGCGCGTCTTTACAGGGCTTTCCGACATATTGCCTACGCCGGTACTGCTGGATAAATGTGCAGGCGTTTGGCTGGACTGTTTTAATAACGATTGGTACGGAGCAGACACTATTGATGATTTAATCGCCGGCGGGAAATCCGTTTGCGCAGTGTCCGCCGACCTGCACCAACGCGAAACCGGCAGGCAGTGGGAAATTATTAATAGCTGCAAAAGTATTAATTCGGAAAATCTTTTTCTTTGTACAGATTATCCCGAAAAAGCGCTGGAGTTTTTTCATGCCAAAAATTAAAGCCGTTTTGTTCGATATGGACGGCGTTCTTATAGAAGCAAAAGATTGGCATTATGAAGCGTTGAACAAGGCGCTGGCTTTGTTCGGCTATGAAATCACGCGGGCGGAACATCTTTCCGGCTATGACGGACTGCCGACCAGAACAAAATTAAAAAAACTGACGATAGAAAAAGGACTGCCGGAAAAACTGCATGATTTTATTAACGAAATGAAACAACAATATACGGTTGAAATAATTCATAACCGATGCAGGCCGCGCTTTAACCATGAGTTAACCCTTTCAAAATTAAAAGCCGAAGGATACAGAATTGTTGTTTGCAGTAATTCAATCAGGATAACAATTGAGATGATGATGGATTATGCGAAACTTTCACAGTATTTGGAATTTATTATATCAAACCAGGATGTAAAGAATACAAAACCCGATCCCGAAATATATCTGCTAGCAATGGAAAAGATGAAATTGAGACCGGATGAATGTCTTATTTGCGAAGATAATGAAAACGGAATAGAGGCGGCGATTGCGAGCGGCGGCCACTTGATGGCAGTCAGGACAGTTGACGACGTGAATTATTATAATATCAAAACCAGAATCGCTGAGATAGAAGGGGATAAAAAATGAATATAATGTTTTTGATGGGCGGACTTCGCTCCGATACCAACAAAGAAGATTACCCTCTTTATCTTACCGAAATTAATGAACGTACAATTTTGGAACAACAAGTTGAATACGTCAAAGAAATTCAACCCCAGCAGTTGTTATTCTGCATGAAAGAATCGGAAATTAAACAATTTCACACAGCTTCCGTAATAAAACAGATAGACTCATCAGCAATGATAGTTTCGATAATGTCTCAGACAAAAGGCGCTGTTTGCAGCGCATTGCTCGGAGCGGAATACATAGACAATAACGAAGAATTGATATTAATGGCAATTGACGACTTCATGGACGAAAACAGCGCTGAGATTATCAATGAATTCCGCAAGGCAAACGCTGATGCCGGCGTTATTTCCTTCAATTCTGTACACCCCCGTTATTCGTTCGTAAAAACGGACGCAGGCGGCGCTCCGGTTGAATTCGCGGAAAAAACGCCAATCAGCAAGAACGCTCTTGTTTCATTCTATTATTTCAGGCGCGGCAGCGACTTTGTGGAATGCGCCAAAGAAATAATTCGCAAGGACAATCCTGTAAACGGTAATTTTTATATTTCGCAGACGCTGAACGAAATGATTTTGAAACATAAACGAATCGTTATGCGCAAGATCACCAACGACAGATTTCATCCACTTAAAACTGAGGCGCAGATGGCTGAATACATAACAGAACTAAACGACAAAAGGTACAGCAAATGAAGATTGAAAAACCGGAAGATATAAGCGAATCCGTCATTCTGGAAACACTCAGTAACAATCCGTCCGATTTTAAGGTTTGCGCCATTGGCGACAAAAAGCGCTATAACGCTAACCTTCTTTTATTAGGCGATAATTGCAGATATGAGAAAAACGAAACAATAATTAACAAAGAAAATACCGATGTTTTGGTTATATGCGGCGAATACCAGCCATCCAATCAAATAAAATCCAATGATATTCCCATGATATATCTTTATCAACTTATAAGTTATAAGGCAAAGAAATTCTGGGATTCCAAGAAAGAGTATATTGGCATTGATTTAAATCACTATTGCAGCAATCCATATATTTGTAAATATATTGACAATTATAGAAAAAAAATAAATTCCATAAGCCTCATCAAAAAATATTATGAAAAAAACAGAAAACACAAGCTAAAGCTGCTTTCCATAGGCTGTGGCTACGGACATTTTGAGAGAAAGCTTTTAGAAACAGGTTTTTTCTCTGAAATTCATGGCTGCGATATATCTCCTGAATCAATACAAGTTGCAAAAGACAATGCTGAGGAAATTGACAAAAATAAGGTTATTACTTATTTTACGCATGATATCAACACTGCTGGCTGGGAAAAAAAATATGACGTGATAATTGCTTTTAGCTGTGTACATCATATAGAAAGGCTTGAATTTTTTTATGAAAATGTAAGAAAAGCTTTAAAATCAAACGGAATCTTCATACAGGAAGAATATGTGGGAGCAGTAAGATTTCAAAACTCTTATATTACAATAGGAGTAGTTAATTTTTTACTGAAACTTTTACCCCCTAAAATTATAAAAAACAATTACAAAAACATTGGGATGCAAGAAGTACTAACTGATCCTTCAGAAGCCGTCCGTTCTGATGAAATAATTCCGCTAACAAAAAGAATATTTCCCAAAACAAAAATATGGGAATTTCCAGGAGTTATTATGCACTTGCTTTATCGTTGTGTAAACGCCGATGAATTTCATACTAATGAAAAACGCACAAAAAAATTGTGTTTATTGATATTTAAAACCGAAAAATTATTAGATCTTATTGGGTTAGTGGAAAAGGATGTTGCAATTTTAGTATCAGAGGCCAAATTATGAAGACTGAAAAATTATCGAACATGAAAGGAGGATGGTTTGTCGGGAACTTTGATCCGTCCTTATTTAAGACCAACAATTGCGAAGTAGCGGTGAAATCTTACAAAAAAGGCGACCATGAAGAATCCCATTATCACAAAATCGCGACAGAATACACAGCGATAATAACCGGCAGTGTTAAAATGAACGGTATTGAATACCATGCGGGCGACATTGTAGTCATGGAACCAAGTGAAGACACTGATTTCGAGAGCCTTGAAGATGGCACAACAAACATAGTTGTAAAAATACCAGGAGCGAACAATGATAAATATTTAACAAAGGACAGGCAAAAATAAAAATGAGGTTCATCAAAAAATTATTGAAATTTATTAGGCGTGTTTTACATGGTGAAGTTTTACGCGAAATTAATCATTTGGAATCAGAGTTTCAATATATAAAGTCTGATATAACTGTTTTAAATAGTGATGTTATGCGTGTTTTACATGATGAAGTCTTGTGCAAAATAAATCATTTAGAATCAGAATTTCAACATATAAAATCTGATATAGCAAAACAACAGAACAATTTTACAAGCCAGTTCATCAATCTTGCAGATCAGCTTATGTATTCTATAAATCTACAGGACCATTCAATAAATCTTCAAGACCATTTTATAAATCTGCAGGACCATTCAATAAATCTTCAAGAATTAAGTATAGAACATATCAACTATATAAATAGTTTATTGGAAAATAATAATAAAGAATTCAATGGATTTGTAAATACATTCTTTTCATTTGATGATATGAAATCAACTGCAAAAACGCGTGAAATGCATGCCGTCATTGGATATATGCTGAGAAACATGAAAAAAATATGCGATAAACTAGGTGTAAGATTTTGGCTGCACGGTGGTACGCTCTTAGGTGCGGCGCGGCATGGCGGATTTGTTCCATGGGACGATGATGCCGACTTGGGCATGATGCGATCCGATTTGAAAAAACTGGAAGAATACCTAAAAAATCACGACGAATTTGAGGTAAGGTATTTTTTTCATCCTGCTGAATTGCAAGCCGTGCAGGCAAAATTTGTTTTCAAAGATCGAAGCATTCCCTTGTTTCTTGACATATTCGCATATGATCATTGCGACTATTCAAAAAAAGACGAAGTTTGGCGCGCATACATGAATGAACGCAAGTTTTTAAAACAACAAATTATAGATACAGGCATAAAGGAAAACGACTTATGGCAGTTGAAAAATAAAGACGAAGAAGCCGTCATAATGAAATTGATTAGTAATAGCATACAAAAATTTTCGATATGCGCAGAAAAAACAGGCATTGTCTTCGGCGTAGAACATTTTACCGCAAATTTTGAGCGGATATACTGCAACGATTTCATATTCCCGTTAAAGACATTGAAATTTGACGGCGTGGAATATTTTGTGCCAAATCATTACGAAGACTATTTATACAGACAATACGGCGACTGGCAAAGAATTCCGAAAGACGCAGGCGTTCAAAAGCACATGAAGGGTTTTACCGCAGAGCATTTTTCCAATATCCGTGATATCTATAAAGAAATAATAAAAGACAAAAAACAAATCTTAGGATATACAGCGGGCGCATTCGATATGTTCCATATTGGACATTTAAACCTGCTCCAAAAAGCTCGTGAAAATTGCGACAGATTGATTGTTGGAATCACAACCGATGAACTAGTGATGAAGACTAAGAACAAGCTGCCGATAATTCCGTTTGAAGAACGCGCCGCAATCGTCCATGCTTGCGGCTATGTGGATGAAGTTGTAGCGCAGGATGATTTAAATAAAATCAATGCGTGGGAGAAACTGCATTACGATGTTCTTTTCTCAGGTGATGACTGGAAAGGAAACCCACGCTGGGCAGGTTATGAAAAAGAATTAGAGAAAGTCGGAGTAAAAATTAAATATTTCCCATATACCGACAATACAAGCTCCAGCAAGCTTGCGAATATTATCAAGGAATATCAGGAATGAAAATTGCTGTAATGTTTTTTGGGCATTTAAGGACTTTTGAAGAAACCCATACATTTACAATGACAAACCTAATCGAAAGGTATGATTGCGATATTTTTATGCACACATGGGACGAAATTGATAGTTCCACGCTGGCATGGAATAATAAAGCCCAGCGCCAGAAAGATATTTCATGGGATGCAGTTGAGAAAATATACAAGCCGAAAAAGTTAAAGGTAGAACATCAGGAAACAAAAGAAGATCAAATAGTTGTTTCGCTCGATGAAAGCAGAAAAACATCCTTAAATGGCATGAAATTTATGTTTTATAGCATGGAACAAGCAAACAAACAGCGCTATGACTACGAACTGGAAACTGGAATGAAATATGATATTGTATTATGCATCCGTCCGGACATTGCGGTTTATAATTTTTTGGATATTGAAAAAATTTTGTTTGAAGCAAACATACTTGGATTGGACATGACACGAACCAGATTTGTCAGTTCCGTAAACAGAGATAACGGCTATTTCTTGAAATTGTCCATCGGTCAGGTCAACGATATGCTTTTTTTCGGTAAACCTGAAGTTATAAACCGGTATATTGCTGCCAATCAGGATTTGACATACGAATATGCTTGCAAACACATGATTGCCATCACTACGATTTTCACATCGCTGGAAATAGCCGCCGGTATTATGCCTATACCAATGAATTTCCAATATGGTAAGGATTGGAGAAACGTTTTATTCGACAATACCGTGTTCGAAGAACAAAAGAGTATGAAATGAATAACAAAGCTAATAAATATATTCAATTAAATAATAGAATAAAGAACGAAGATATATCGTTTGTGATACAGGGAGCAATTAATAAGGAAATTACTTCAAAAACGATAGCTAGTATTCGTAAATACTTCCCAAAGTCTGAGATTGTGTTAGGCACATATAATGGCACGGATGTCAGCGAACTTGTCTGTGACAAAATAGAGTTAGTAGAAGACCCTGGTTTTTTTCTAAGTTACGATAATCCATCATGTTTCACAAAGAATAATGTAAATCGTCAAATAAAAACAACTCTTGCAGGATTAAATGTGGCAACGCGCAAGTATGCGTTTAAAATTCGTACCGATTTTATTATTTCGGGGCGCAGGTTCATTAACTATTTTGACAAATTTCAAAAGTATGATATTGATTACAAAATTTTCAACCACAAAATTCTTTCGTGCGTATTCTTTGCTCGCAACCCCCGCACAAAAAATGAATACCCACCTTTCTCATTCCACCCAGCTGATATCGCGTTTTTCGGTTTACGCACAGACTTACTCAACCTGTTTAATATTCCATTCATGACATGGGAAGAATCAGTAGCCATAAAGCGACCTGATTTAGGTCTATGTCATTGTAAATACGTCCCGGAACAACATATATGGGTTAATTGCTTACGAAAAAACGGTAAAAACATAGAGTTTGACTATGCAAGGCATATTAACGAAAATATCGCCGAAGAAACTGAAAAATACGCGGTTTCCAATTTTATCTATTTGGATTGGAAGCAATTTAACCTAATACCGCCTAAACATCTTGTTCTTTCTGAAAACAATAAGATACTTCAATTTGACGATGTTATCACGCATATTGAATGGCAACGGCTTTATAAACGATATCTTGATAACTCACTGGTTGTACCTGATAAAGATAAAATGCGCAAATTGATTAACCAAAATATTTCTGCATGGTCTAAACCTAAAGAACATCTTAAAAGAAACAGAGGTGATAAAATGAAGAAAATCATCAAAAAAATATTGAAACTTATCAGACGTATTTTACATGGTGATATCATTCGCATTTTAAACGATGATGTAGTGCGTGTCTTGAATGATGATGTTGTACGTGTCTTGAACGAGAATGTAGTGCGTGTCTTGAATGATGATGTTGTACGTGTCTTGAACGAGAATGTAGTGCGTGTCTTGAATGATGATGTTGTACGTGTCTTGAACGAGAATGTAGTGCGTGTCTTGAACGAGAATGTAGTGCGTGTCTTGAACGAGAATGTAGTGCGTATTCTAAATGAAAATGTCGTACGTACCTTAGACGAGAATGTCATGCGTGTTTTAAACGATGACATAATACGCGAAATTAATCATATGAAAACAGAAATACAGTACATGAAATCTGTTTTTGCAAAAAGAGAACATCTGTTCGATACGGCAAGTGATATTAAAAACTATATTTCCATTTTGTATAAAAGTAATTTAAAAGAAGGCAATTAAAATGTCATTGAATGGTAATGATAAAAACAGATTACTGGATTTTATAACAAAAAAAAACAAACACGCATGGATTGGAATGTCCTATTCTTTCAATATGGATACTATAGATATGGAGAGTTGTAAAAATTTCAGGCTTTCTCCTGAATTACATCAAAAATATGATGTCGTGTGGTTATACGAAAAAAGAC
>Ga0268262_10002828_pt1 | contig 19575 bp, 17 predicted proteins | sample TergutNc150P3_FD_190354 | JGI IMG/M metagenome (GOLD analysis project Ga0268262, IMG submission 190354) | Nasutitermes corniger P3 segment gut microbial community from laboratory colony in Florida, USA - Nc150 P3 (SPAdes) (version 2) | ecosystem: Host-associated > Arthropoda: Insects >...
TAATTGTGCGCTTTATTATTTCCGCTGTTCTTTCCCTGAATGATATGTTTTTTTTAACATTTTGTTCCCCCCTGTTTTATAATCGGTTTCTTTTTTTCCTCCCTTTATCCTTAACTTGTTGACATTGCTTAATGAAGCGATAGATATTGCAAAAACAATGAAAAATAACAGTTTTCATCTTTCAGATAAATTATTAAATAACTTTATTGAAGAAATGAAAATTGATAATGAAAACAAAAAACTCTAACCCTTTATGCCTAATTGTATAAATGAAAACAGGGATGAAGCGATAAAACTGATAGAACAAAGAAATAAAGACAGAAATATGGATGGAAATAATAAAAATAATTTTGATATTAAGTTTAACAATGATAATATATTTAAAGCAGAAAGAATGAAACCAACCATATTTATTGTCAGAAAATATTATATATTATTAGGTATTATTTTTGTTAGGCAAAAACAGTGACAGGCACCTTTGCGCTACCAGGAAGAATTAGGAATTAGGAGTGAGGAATTAGGAATATAAGGAAGAGGAAGAGGGAAGAAAAAGGGGGCTTGTTTTTTATTACGCTTGCTGGTACTTTATTGCTATATTGCTATGAACCAAAACCAATTAGAAATGAGAAGTGAGAAGTTAGAAATGAAAGACAGCGCGTCCCGCCAGACCCGCCTCTTCCATTCCTCCTTCCTCATTTCTAATTCCTCCTTGGTTTTATCCCCCCCCCCCCCCCCCCTCGACAATTAGGAATGAGGAATTAGGAGTTAGGAATGAAAGAATAACGCCTCAGACACAGGGCTATGCCGTGATTGTATATTTTTATCTTCTCTCGTTAAATCGCCGGGTTTGCGCGTATGCGGAACACTGGCTTTTTTATAAAACCCATATATAAGGAAGGAAAAGTATGACAACTATGAAGTACGCGATTAAAACGGTTTTGCTCGTATCGGCTCTTATCGCCGTAACGGCATGTAACAAGAACAAGGAATCGGCGGATGTCGCCGCGCTTGCCAAACAGCTCAGTGAAATGCAGGCAAAACTTGAAGCGGCGGAAAAAGCGAACGCCAGCGCGGAAGAAATTGAGAGAATGAAGAAAGAACTGGACGAACAGAAAGAACGGGCGGAACGGCGGCGCGAAAGGCGCGAAGGCGGGGAGCGCGGAAACAGACAGCAGTCTTCCGAGACGGATGCAACGGCGCAAACGGCGGCCCCGGCAACAACGCCAGCCGCTCCCGCTTCTGCCACAGCCGCGACAGCAACCGAGCCAGCCAAATCGACAACCGCAGCAACGGCAACGCCGACAGCCGCAACGCCAGCCGCCGCCTCAACCACAACAACCGCAGGCGGATTTCAAATGTCAGGCACGACATTAACTGGATACATCAGCGGAACAAGTAAAAGCGTAACCATACCCGACGGCGTTACCGTAATTGGACAAGATGTGTTTAAAAACAGAGAACTGACCAGCGTAACCATCCCCAACGGCGTTACCAGCATTGGACCTGTCGCGTTTAATAACAACAAACTAACCAGCATAACCATCCCAAACAGCGTTACATCTATTAGTGATAATGCGTTTGGCAACAACCAACTGACCAGCGTAACCATACCCAACGGCGTTACTTTTCTTTCCGGATTTGAATACAACAAACTAACCAGAATAACAATACCTAACAGCGTTAAAACCATTGGGCAAGTCGCGTTTTGGAACAACCAACTGACCAGCGTAACCATTGGAAATAGCGTTACTTCTATCGGTGTTGATGCATTTGCAAACAACCAACTGACCAGCATTACCATTCCCAACAGCGTTACTGCTCTTGACGGATTTGCAAACAACAAACTAACCCACGTTACCATCCCCGCAAGCGTCAAGCAAATTTTTCCCGGTGCATTTTGGGGAAACCCGCTGGAAAGCGTTACATTTGAGAAAAGCGGCGTATATTTAAGTCTTCTTGTGGGGGCTGGCGATTTTCGTGGACAGGAGGTGTATGGTTTCGTAGACGGGCAATCTTTGGAGGCAGTTTATAAGCAAGGAGGAGCGGGAACCTATAAATACAACGGAGCGGGGCGCGGGTGGTCTAAGGATTCAAGCAGGGACGCGCAAGGGAATCAAATGTCATACGATAGAACCATTTCCAACGCAACACTTTACGCCGATCATTCAACAAACTCAAGGGTAATCAAAACTATTAACGCAGGGGAAACTGTAGCCGTTAAAGGAAACACTGTCGGCTCAAGTACTTCTCCAGTTACCTTTACCGACAGCGCGGGGAAAACATGGAATCAGGTTGAGCACGGAGGCAGTGAAGGATGGATTCTTGCGGAACATTTAAGCGGCAAATAGCAAGGCTGCGCGTTTACGGCGGGTTCCGCTATTATTTCGTCTTTCTGCTTTATCCTGTCTTCAAGCGCCGCTATTTTCCGTTCCTCGGCTTTCCCTGAGATGTCAGGCCTTTTGATCTGGAATGTACTGCCTATATCACGCGGGTGAACAGGCTTAGTTATGCCGGGAGCAGTTAGAAGTGAAAAGAGGAGAGGAATTCTTTATTCCTAATTCCTCACTCCTAATTCCTAATTTCCTCCGCGCCTCCGCGTTTCTTCCCCTTCGCCCCTTTACGAGAAGTCTTTTCTTCCCTTGTCTTTATTCCTAATTCCTCATTCCTAATTCCTAATTTTTCAATGATCTCCCGCGACAAGGGCGAGACCGACATAGCGTACATCCTGCTGGTGCGGACAATTTCCCCCGCCACTATGTACGCCGGGTCAGAACGGAACATCACCGAGCCGGGGTGTATGGTTATCTTGTCCGCGGTCAGGCTTTTGTAAGTAACGTTCCTTTTGGACACGCCGCTTTTAGCGGCGCCGCCGCCTTTGGCAGTGCCGCCCCTGGCGGCGTCCTCTCGGGCGCAGACGAACTGGATCATCCCCGTGCCGATACAGCAGAGGTAATCGTCGGCGTCGGGGCCGCCGTGTACGGCGCTGCCTTCAAGAACCGGGATTTTCAGGCCCGCGAGAATCTCCTCAAGCTGGGCTACCACGTTTACAATCTCCGCCATCGCCTTCTCGTCTAGGTAATGGTGTTCGCAGAATTTAGCCTTGTTTAAAGAATCGCCGTAGGCTTTGAAAATTTTGAGATACGATACAAAATCCCCCTGCCGGTCGCGGAATCGGCCGTGAGCCTTGCGCGCTTCGGTTTCTTCGCCCTGCGGCAGCAGGTACGGGCTTTGCGTGGAAAGAAACGCCGCCGCTATCAGAGTTTCGCGGATTATTCTGGGATAATGAAGTATAGCCTCCACAATGATCCGCGACTGCCGGGGGGCAAGGGGGAATTCCGTCATCATCTTGCCGATGTTGGAAAGGCTGCGGTCGCTTTCCAGGGCGCGAAGCAGGTTCAGAGTTTCAATCCCGGCGACAAGCCCGTCCCTTCCCGGCGCTGAGATAAAGTCGAATTCTTCAAAATCGGCGATCCCGAGATCCGCCATCCTCAGTATCACCTCGGAAAGATCCGTGCGGAAGATCTCCTCGGCGGTAAATTGCGGGCGGCCTTCAAAATCATCGCGCTCGTACAGCCTGTAGCAGCTCCCTTCGCAGGTGCGCCCGGCGCGGCCCTTGCGCTGGTCCGCCGACGCTTTGGAGATCGGCGCTTCCACAAGGCTCGACGTAAACGTGTTCGGGTTGTACCAGTTGAGTTTTGACAGCCCCGAATCAATCACGGCGGTAATTCCTTCTATAGTTAGCGACGTTTCGGCGATATTTGTTGATAACACCGCCTTTGTCCTGCCTCTCGGCGCGGTTTCAAACACCCGCTCCTGCTCTTCCTTGCCGAGCCTGCCGTACAGCGGAACAAGATGCAGCTTGCCGCCAATCCGGCTCAAGGAAAGGCGGGTCATGCAGTCTTTGATCGCCTTCTCGCCGGAAAGGAAAACCAGAATGTCCCCTTTGCGCTTTTCCGTGATAAACCTTGTGACGATCTTTTCTATCTTTTCCAGCAGCGCTTCAGCCGCAGTGGTTCCGCCCGCCTCATGCTTTTTCGCGCCGTGCATGAATACGTGCTGGTGAACGGCCGGCGGATCGTAGATAAGCGTCACCGGGAATCGCTGGGCGTCGATTTTTACCACGGGGCATCCCCCGAAATACGCGCAAAACACCTCCGCGTTGATAGTGGCGGACGAGATAATCACCTTGAATTCGCGGCGGCTTTCCAGAACCCGCTTAAGCAGGCCGAGGGTAAAATCAATGTTAAGGCTGCGCTCGTGCGCCTCGTCCACGACAAGCACGCTGTATTTTGACAGCCAGGGATCGAGTTTCATCTCCTGCAGCAGCATCCCGTCGGTCAGTATTTTGATTTTCGTTTGAGGGCTTGTACAATCTTCGAATCGCATTTTGTAACCGACAAGGCCGCCAATCGGGGTCTCCGTCTGCCGCGCGATGAATTCGCTTACCGATACTGCGGCGATGCGGCGCGGCTGCGTTACCCCGATGATCCCCCTGTGCGAGTACCCCGCCTCGTACAGTATCACGGGAAGCTGCGTTGTCTTGCCGGAGCCTGTGGGACTCTCAACCACAACCGCTTGATTTTCTTTCAACGCCGATAAAATTTTTTCATGGTTTTTGTAGACAGGAAGCTCAAGATAATTCATAATATAAGCATATAGGGACTTCCCTTTTTTGTCGATTATGGTATGATAGAAAAAAGTCAATTAGCACAAGGAGGCAATGGAGACAATATGGCGAAAGCAAAGAACGTTTATTTTTTCGGCGAGGGTAAAGCCGAAGGCGACGCGGCGATGAGAGAAGTGCTCGGAGGCAAAGGGGCGAACCTTGCCGAGATGACAAATCTTGGAATACCGGTCCCTCCGGGCTTTACTATTTCTACGGCCGTCTGCGCGGCATATTATGAAAACAACAACAAATACCCTGCGGGTATTAAGGAAGAAGTTGAGGCCGTATTGGCCAAGCTTGAAAAAGTAATGAAGAAAAAGCTGGGCGATCCGTCCGATCCCCTGCTGGTTTCGGTGCGTTCCGGCGCTGCGGCTTCAATGCCCGGCATGATGGATACGATACTTAACCTGGGCATAAACGATCAGGCGGTACAGGGCCTTGCCCGCAAAACAGGGAACCCCCGTTTCGCGTGGGACGCCTACAGGCGCTTCATCCAGATGTACGGCGAAGTCGTAATGGGCGTCGATTACGATCACTTTGAGGGAATCCTGAGTTCGGTCAAGAAAGAGAATAACTTTGACCAGGACACCCAGCTTACCGCGAAAGATCTGGAACACATTGTTGACGAGTACAAGAAAACCGTGCGCCAGTACAGCGGCAAGGATTTCCCGCAGGAACCGCATGAACAGCTCTGGGGCGCGATTAACGCGGTCTTCGGATCATGGATGAACGAGAGGGCGATCAAATACCGCGAGATAAACAATATCCGCAACCTCAAGGGAACCGCGGTCAACGTGCAGTCGATGGTCTTCGGCAATTTCGGAGAGGACTCCGGAACCGGCGTATGCTTCAGCCGCGATCCTTCAACGGGCGATAATCATTTCTACGGCGACTTCCTTATGAACGCCCAGGGCGAAGACGTGGTAGCCGGTATCAGGACGCCTGAAAGAATTTCCGATCTTGAAAAACACGCCCCGGCGATTTACATGGAACTGGTTCAAATTAAAAACAGGCTGGAAAAACATTTTAAAGATATGCAGGATATGGAATTCACCATCCAGCAGGGCAAGCTTTTCCTCCTTCAAACCAGGAACGGCAAACGCACCGGGACCGCAGCGGTGAAATGCGCGGTGGACATGGTCAACGAGGGCATGATTGACAAGCAGACCGCGATAATGCGCGTAACGCCCGACCATCTTGACCAGGTGCTCCACCCGATGATCGACAGGAACGAAGCTAAACACGCCAAATCAATCACCCTGGGCCTTAACGCGTCTCCGGGAGCCGCCGCAGGCAGGATAGTCTTTTCCGCCAAGGAAGCGGAAGAATGGCACAAGAGGGGAGAGAAAGTGCTGCTCGTAAGGAAAGAGACCAGCCCCGAAGACATCGGCGGCATGGTGGTTTCCCAGGGCATACTTACCGCGACCGGAGGCAGAACCAGCCACGCCGCAGTCGTAGCGAGGGGCATGGGAACCCCCTGCGTCGCGGGCGCGAAGCAAATCTCCGTGCAGAACAATACGCTGGTTATAAATGACAAGACTTATAACGAAGGCGACTGGCTTACCATCGACGGTTCAAGCGGCGAAGTGTTTGAAGGGCAGTTGCCCCTGGTCGCTCCCGCCATATCGAAAGATATGACCACTTTCCTGAAATGGTGCGATGAGATACGGGCGCAGTCTGTCCGGGGCAAGATCAAAGGTTTTCAGGTATGGACCAACGCCGATCAGCCGGATGACGCAAAACGCGCCTTTGATTTCGGGGCGCAGGGCATCGGTTTGTGCCGCACCGAGCACATGTTCTTTGAAAAGGACAAGCTTAAACATTTCCGCGCCATGATTGTCTCCGACACCGACGAGGAGCGGAGAAAACATCTGAAGGATATTCTCCCGCTCCAGCAGAAGGATTTCTACGGCATATTCAAGGCAATGGAAGGCCGCCCGGTTGTAATCCGCCTTCTTGATCCGCCGCTGCATGAATTTGTCCCCCACACAAGGGAGGAGGTGGAAGAACTTGCCGCCGATCTTGGCGTGAGCGCTGATTCGTTACAGCCGAAAATCGACCGCCTGAAAGAACAAAACCCCATGCTGGGACACAGGGGATGCCGCCTTGCGATCACCTACCCTGATATTTACGACATGCAGGTCGAGGCCATTACCCGCGCCGCCGTTGAATGCGTCAAAGAGAAAATCCCCGTTACCCCGGAGATCATGATCCCCATTGTAATTACCGCGCGCGAACTTAAATTCCTGCGCCCCAACGCCGAGAAGGTAATCGAGAGGGTTTTCGCTGAAACAAAGGAAAAATTCCATATCAAGATTGGCACGATGATAGAGGTGCCCCGCGCCGCTATCCGGGTTGGACATATCGCGCAATACGCCGATTTCTTCAGCTTTGGAACCAACGATCTTACACAGATGACATTCGGTTTCAGCCGGGACGATGTCGCTTCTTTCCTCCCCGTCTATCTGGAAAAGAATGTGCTTGCGGTGGACCCCTTTAAGAGCATTGACGAAGAGGGCGTCGGTTATTTGATGAACCTTGCCATCAATTTGGGAAGGTCTGTAAAACCGGATCTGACAATGGGCATCTGCGGGGAGCACGGCGGCGATCCGGCTACGATTGACTTCTGTTACAGATCGGGTTTGAGTTATGTTTCATGTTCACCATTCCGGGTGCCGCTGGCTCGTCTTGCCGGCGCGCAAGCGGTTATAAATAATTCCGGAAAAAATAATAAGGGAGGGGAGACAGCGAGTGCTGCTAAACCGTCCGCTGCTAAGGTGAAGGGCAGTAACAAACAACCTGTAAGGGAGGACAAGAGTATGGCAGAAGCCGCCAAAAAAACTGCGGCGAAGAAACCCGCAGCAGCAGCGAAAAAACCTGCCGCCGCAGCGAAGAAGCCCGCAGCAGCAGCGAAGAAACCTGCCGCCGCAGCAAAGAAGCCCGCAGCAGCAGCAGCGAAAAAGCCTGCCGCCGCAGCGAAGAAACCCGCAGCAGCAGCGAAGAAACCTGCCGCCGCAGCGAAGAAACCCGCAGCAGCAGCGAAAAAACCTGCCGCCGCAGCGAAAAAGCCTGCAGTTAAAAAAGCAACGAAAGAATAAGGTTTCAGTCCAGTTAAAAAGTTTTTTTCTTAGTTTAGCAAAAGCCCGGCGACAAACCGGGCTTTTTTTGTACGTCCAGCCGTCATTCTTTTTCTTTCAACAGCGCGTCGTTATTCAAAACCTTAAAAGAAATTCCCTTAGGCGACTCAGAGGACCGCACGACAATCCCTTCCTTGTCCAGTCCGCTAGGGTACTTGCCTTTGGCTTTTTCAAGGAGCGTTTCCAGATTGCAGGCGAAACTTTCCCCCCTTTCTTCGAGAGGGACAGTTTGCAGGCCCAGCACGGAACAGATTTCGCGTAACTGGTCGTATGGCACATAACGGTGGCTGTCCCAGTCAAGAACGTCAAACACATACCATTCGTTTTTTTGCAGTCGGAGTTTGTTCTTCTGTATGCCGGGGCCGCAAATCTCCCCTGTCATCACGATGTTTTTTCCGTACTGCTGCAGTTTCTCTTTCAGCCCGTAAGAATAAACCGGCATCCAGTACAGGGCTTCCGCCTCGTCTTTTATTTCCTTGTTGCGGCTGCAACAGCCTATTTTTCCGTCAATGTAATAAACCGTTCCCGACGTGCCGTCCATTTTGGTGGTAATGTAATAGGGTTTTCCGTTTAGCTGATCGAGCAGTTCAAGAGCCGATTGCAGGCGGATCTCGTCGGAGGTGGGAACGCCGCCGGGCTTGTCTCCGATAATGGTGCCGCCCGACACTGCGGTTTCAGGTATATACCATTTTTTAACATTGAGTTTTTCCGTAACGTCGTCGCCTTCGTTATACCCCGCCAGTTCCGGAAAATTACCAAGCGGTAAAAACAGGCCCTGCGAAAGCTGGCCGCGCATCTTTACCGTGCGGATACGGAACCCTTGCCCGTTATAAGCGCTTTCACGGTACGAGGTATTCCGCAAAAACTCGTAACGATCTTCTACCGGAAGGAAACTGTCAACCTCGTAATAAACGCCTAAATCTCCCGCCTTGAATTCGCCCTTTTTTACAACGCACTGCCAGCCCATAATATGGGCCAGTTCAAGAAAATCCGAATCCGGTATTTCGCTGATTGCTTTTACCCTTTGAATAGTAACTAAAGCTCGCATTGTTTCCCCCTTACATATTTCGCCTTGATATGTTTATTGTCGCAGATGTATATTGCCCGTTCCAGCCTGTCGCGCACAGGCATATCGAATGTCGCGGTCGGCGATTTGTCGTCTAACACCAGTGCGTCAAGTTCATAACCCTGCTCGAATGAGCCGCAGTAACCCATACCGCTTTTCCCGAAAAATTCGCCCCCGCCTTTTGTGCCGAGGAAAAACGCCTCTTCCGTTGTAAGGGCCTTTTCGTCAGCGCCTAACAGCGGGCGGCGGAGTTTTGAAACCTGTATTGCGTCCGACATCGCCCTGAAAATGGAACTGCTCGTTCCCCCCGCGACATCGCTGCCTAAGCCTGCGGGGACTCCCGCTTCAAGGATACTTCTCATCGGGGCTATGCCCGACGAGAGATTTGTATTTGACTGGGGGCAGTGGGCGACAAAAACTCCCCGCACTGCCATCAGTTCAATTTCCTTTTCATCCGACCAGACGCAGTGAGCCATTACAGTCGGGGCCGCCCCTTCAGACCTGAAAAGCCCGAAGTCGTCGTATGCCGCGCCGTAGCCCGAGCTTGAGGGGCAAAGCGTTTTGACCCATTCAATTTCACTGCGGTTTTCCGAGAGGTGGGACTGTACGGGCAGATTGAATTCATTCCGCAACCTGCAAAGCCCCCGCATCAGATCGTCGCTGCACGAGGGGATAAAGCGCGGGGTGAGGATTGGTTTCGTGTTGCGGTAATTTCCGGCGGCGCATTTTTCCAGCCATTCCCTCGTCGCGTTAAGCGAAACTTCCGCGCTCTCTTCCCGTAATGTATCCGGACTGTTCCTGTCCATGTTTACCTTGCCCGCCATGCTTACCAGCCCGGATTTTTCCAGCAGATCCGTCAAAACCATTGTCGCGGGAACATGGAGCGTGGCGAAAAAAACGATTCTTGTGTTTGAGCCTCTTTTAAGATCCTCGACCATGAGGCTGTACGCTTTGCGGGCGTAATCCGGATCGCCGTATTTCGCCTCTTCGGGAAAGGCGCGGGATGACAGCCAGTCGAGCAGTTCAAGATCCGTCCCCAGCCCCCTGAACGCAAACTGGGGCGCATGCGTGTGGAGGTCTACAAGGCCGGGGATGACGAGACAGCCCGAATAGTCAATCAGGGGGAACCTTTCGTACTGCCTCGGAAGCCGGAAAAAAGTTCCGGCAGACTTGCCGTCAACGCAGACAAGAAAGGCATCCGGCATGGTTTTGAGGACAGTGAGGCCTTCGCTCCAGCACAGATCGCCCCTTATGACAAAATTATTGTGAGGGTTCAATTTCCTGTTTTTCCTGTTTCTCCCATTTCTTCCAGGGATAATTGAAGGTGCCTTTAACACCGACATAGAATATTATGTTATTGGAGAAATCCTGAAAGTAGTTGTCATAATGCTGGCTGGTTTGAGGGTACACGAGCGCGATGGTTCCTATGCCAATTTTAAATTGATCCGCTTTGTTAAATGTGGTTATATTAAACCACATGGAAAGCTCCGGAATAAAATAAGGCCCTGTGAGAAGAACTATTGGAAACACATACAAAGCGCCCCCGCCTATTCGGGCGTTAAAGGAAAAACGCCATATATTAAATTCGGCGTATAGTGAAGGCCAGAACGCGCTGAGAAGGAACGCGCTGATGTAGAATGAAGAAGCCCCGCGCAGCCCTATCCCCGTGTTAAATTTTCCCGCGCTGAACTGGGTATAAAATCCCAGATCAACCAACGGAATTATCGGCATCATGGAAAGCGAATTCGGATCATCGTCTTGCGAGGTTGTTGTCATGTAAGGAAGCAGCGCGACCAAATCCACGCCGGCATCGATCCTCCCCTCCAGACTCATATCTGCAAAGAGGGAAGGGCCCGGAATTACCAGGGCAAGGAAACAAAAAAACATAATAAATGGTATAGTTTTCTTCATAACCGCCTCTTTAACTATAATTATACCATATTCTGGGTAAAAAGACTATTTTTTTTCAATTCCTGACGAGCCGTCAGTTTCTGAACGGTGCTTAATTGACTCCGAACCTTATTTTCTGCCATAATTTCGGTATATTTTGTATTTTGGAGGAAGGAAAAATGAAGAAAGTTTTAGTTATCGCCCTGACATTTGTCCTTGCGCTCGGCGCCGTTTCCTGTAAGGCAAAAAGTTCCGCAAAGGCCGGCGGAAAACCGAATAAGGACAACCTCAAGGTGGGCTTCGTGTACATAGGCAGTATTCACGACGAGGGCTATACGCAGGCGCATGACAAAGGCCGCCTTGCCCTTGAGAAAATGGGCATTACATGCGCCTACGTGGAGAACGTTCCGGAAAACGCCGACTGCGAAAAGGCTATCCGGGATCTTATCGACCAGGGCTGTAACGTGATCTACACCAACAGCTTCGGTTTTATGGACTGGACGCTGAAAGTCGCCAATGATTCTCCCAATGTGTATTTCGGGCATTGTTCCGGCTACAAAAGGGCGGAAAATATGTCCACCTATTTCGGCAAGGTCTATCAGGCCCGTTACCTTTCCGGGATTGCTGCTGGTTACAGGACTAAAGTGAACAAGATCGGCTATGTTGCCGCCTACCCGATCCCCGAAGTTATCCGGGGGATCAACGCCTTTACCCTCGGCGTCCAGTCGGTGAACCCCGGCGCGACGGTGGAGGTTATCTGGACCAACACCTGGTATGACCCGGCTGTCGAGAAACAGGGGGCCATAGAGCTTCTTAACAAGGGCTGCGACGTAATAGCCCAGCACCAGGATACCACCGCGCCTCAGATTGCCGCCCAGGAAAAGGGGGCCTTCGCCGTCGGCTACAACGTGTCCACCCCGAATGCCGCTCCGAAGGCGTACCTGACCGCGCCCCTGTTCCACTGGGAGGTGTTCTATACGGATGATGTGAATCACGTTATCAACGGCACCTGGCAATCGCGCGCCTATTGGGAAGGGTTCAGCAACGGGACGGTTTCCCTGGACAACCTTACCGCCAATAACGATCCCCGCGCCGCAGGGGCTGTTGATAAGGCCAGGGACGCAATAAAAGCGGGCACATTGGAGCCGTTTACAGGCCCCTTAAGCGACCAGAGCGGCGCGGTAAAAGTTCCCGGCGGAGTAAAAATGACCGACGATGAAATCTGGAACATGGGCTGGTTTGTAAAAGGCGTTATCGGCGTCATTCCCAATTAATGTAAATTTATGTATATAGAAATGCGGCACATCTCAAAGCGTTTTGGGACTGTGCTTGCAAATGACGGCGCTTCCCTCTCGGTTGACCGGGGGGAAGTGCTTGCCCTTCTTGGCGAAAACGGATCGGGAAAAAGCACCCTGGTGAATATGCTCGCCGGTCTCTACCTTCCCGATTCGGGTTCCATACACATTGACGGGAAGCGGCGGCATCTCCGGTCTCCCGAAGATGCGATTGAGGCTGGTGTAGGCATGGTGCATCAGCACTTCAAATTGATCCCCGTGATGAACGCCTGGGAGAACATCAGCCTGGGAGAAAGGCCGGGGATTAACCCTTTCATCGAGAAAGGGCGGATTAACAGAAAGATCTCCGCGCTGGAAGAACGTTTCGGCCTGTCCGTCCCGCATGACAAGAAAATGTACAATATGTCGGTCGCTGAGAAACAGACCGTTGAAATCATCAAAATGCTGTACAGGGGGGCGGTCACGCTGATCCTTGACGAACCGACGGCAGTCCTTGCCCCCCAGGAAATAGAGCGGCTCTTTTCAATGCTCGGGAACATGAAGCAGGAAGGCTGCGCCGTTGTTATTATTACCCACAAGCTCAACGAGGTGATGGAAATAAGCGACCGCGTTACCGTTATGCGAAAGGGGAGGGCGGTAGAAACGGTCAAAACCGTTGATACAAACCCGCGCGAGCTTACAAAAATGATGGTAGGGGCGAGCGTGTCGCTTGAGATTAAGCGGGATAAACCCGCCCGCCAGGGAACCCCCCTGCTGGAAATTCACGGCCTTGGCAGCCTGGGAGCCGAGGGCGAACCGGCGCTTGACAACGTTGATTTCTGCCTGTACGGAGGGGAGATTCTCGGTGTCGCGGGCATTGCCGGGAGCGGGCAGAAAGAACTCTGCGAGATAATAGCGGGGCTTCGCAAGCCGGATTCCGGAGACATTTTTTTTCAGAACAAAAGCATACGGGGGCTTTCGCCCCGCCAGATAACGGATCTCGGCGTGTCGATGGGCTTTGTTCCCGAAGACAGGCTCGGCATGGGGCTTGCCGGGGGCATGAGCGTTTCAGCTAACGTTCTTTTGCGTTTCTATAAGACCCGCCCCGGGATTTTCGTTGACTATGCCTCGGGGGATCTTTTGGCGCGGCAAATTGTCAAGGATTATGACATTTCCACGCCTTCTGTCAGGCAGGTTATAAGAAGGCTTTCAGGGGGGAATATACAGAAAGTGATGCTTGGCAGGGAGATACGTCTTTCTCCCAAAGTCCTTATTACCGCGTATCCTGTTCGCGGGCTTGACGTAAGCGCCTCTTATTTTATCTATGACCTTTTGAACGAGCAGAAGAAAAAAAATGTCGCTGTTTTGTATATCGGCGAAGACCTGGACGTGCTTATGGAGCTTTGCGACAGGCTTATGGTGCTTCACCACGGGAAAATTATGGGCACTGTGGTTCCGCAAGAAACCACGAAAGAGCGTATCGGGCTGATGATGTTAGGCGAAAGAAATTAGGAATTAGGAGTGAGGAATTAGGAATAGGGGAAGAAAGCGAGGGTACAACAAATAGAGTACCTTCTTGATTTTCTTTATTCCTAACTCCTAATTCCTCATTCCTAATTTTTTATCCCCCTGCTCATTGAACAAATAAAGTGCATATAATAGAATAAAAAGCATGACGGGCATACGGATAGCAGCGAGAGCGGAGTTAAGCGGGCGCGGCGAAATACTGCTGCGGCTCTTTGCCGCTGTCTGCGCCCTTGCGGCCTCGGGCCTTATCATGGCGCTTATGGGACATAACCCTTTCGAGGTCTTTGCGAAAATCGTTTCAGGCTCCCTGGGTTCCGCTTACCGATTCAGGGAGACCGTTAACAAGGCAATACCTTTGTGCGTTCTCTCCCTGGGAACAGCGGTCGCGTTCAGAATGAAATTCTGGAACATAGGCCAGGAGGGGCAGTTTTACCTCGGGGCTTACGGCGCGTCCCTGGCGGCATTTGCCTTCCCGAACCTCCCTTCGCCCCTCCTTTTGCCGCTGATGCTGATAATGGGCATGGTGTCAGGCGGCCTGTGGGCGTTGATACCCGCGTTATTGAAAATAAAATTTTCAACAAATGAAACGCTGGTAACTTTGATGCTGAATTACATCGCGATAAAGTGGGTTTCCTTTTTGCAGTACGTGGCGTGGAAAGACCCCACAGCGCTCGGTTTCCCGAAAATCGCCCCTTTCAGCGCCAACGCGGTGCTTCCAAACCTTTTCAATATCCACATCGGCTGGATAATCAGCCTCTGCCTCGCGTTTTTGCTGTATATATTATTGAAGAAAACAAAGTTCGGCTATGAAATTGACGTGATAGGAGAAAGCGAGGCTACCGCGCGTTACGCGGGAATGAACGTGTTCAGGATCGGCGTTTTCGCGATCATGCTTTCAGGAGGCCTTTGCGGGATTGCCGGGATGATGCAGGCATCGGCGATTGAACATTCGCTCTCGGATCAGCTTTCAGGCGGCCTGGGCTTTACGTCGGTTATTGTAACCTGGCTCGCCCGCCTGGAACCGGCGGGGATTATCGTCATGTCGTTTCTTTTTTCCCTGCTGATACAGGGCGGCAATTTCCTGCAATCGAGTCTGCGGATTCCCGCTTCGATTTCGCAGGTCTTGCAGGGGATCATTATCTTCTTTGTGCTTGGTTCGGAATTTTTCATTCGCTATCGTTTTGTACGGGGGAAGGACTGATGGCGGAATTTATCAATATGATGACTTTGTTCCTGCAAACCTCCGTGCAGATGGGAACCCACATTCTCTTCGCCGTGCTTGGCGGGATCATGTGCGAAAAAATCGGCAACCTGAACCTCGGCATTGAGGGCATGATGCTGTTAGGCGCTTCTGCGGGTTTTTTCGCCGCGCTTGCTACGGCGAATCCCTTTGCGGCGATTTTAGCCGCGGGCCTCGCCGGTTCCCTCGGCGCGTTAATTTACGGGATAATAACCGTTACATTGAGGGGCAACCAGGTTGTGACCGGGCTTGTCCTGACGATTTTCGGAACCGGCGTGTCGGGCTTTCTCGGTAAAAGCCTTGCAGGGAAGCCCCTGCCGGAAACTGTTCAAAGGGCTTTTTCCCCGGTTGCTGTTCCCCTCCTGGGCAGAATCCCCGTTATCGGGCAGGTCTTTTTTATACAAAGCCCCTATGTTTTGGCGGGCCTGATCCTGGGGGTGCTGCTTTATGTTTATTTTCGCTATACCCGCATAGGGCTGAACGCCCGCGCGGTCGGCGAGAATCCCGCTGTCGCCGATGCCGCCGGAATTCCGGTGATCCTCTATAAATACGTTCATGTCATGCTTGGCGGTTTTCTCTGCGGGCTTGGCGGTGCGTATCTGTCCCTTGTTTTCGTCCCCCGCTGGCAGGAAAACATCACTGCGGGCGCGGGCTGGATTGCCGTGGCTCTGGTTATTTTCAGCACGTGGAACCCCCTTCGGGCGATTTTTGCCGCCTGTCTTTTCGGGGCGCTGAGGGGGCTTGGTTTTAAATTGCAGAATGTCGATGTAAGCGTTGCCGGAACCCGCATTATTTTTCATTCCCAGCTTCTGGACATGATCCCTTACCTTGCCACTATCATTGTCCTTGTGATTATCACCCGCAGGAAAAAGAAAGAATACCAGGCACCCGCTTCCCTTGGGGCGTCCTATTTCAGAGAAGACCGGTAACTGTCAGATGAGGATAGGGTTTAATCGTCCTTGGCTTTCAGCACCGCGAGGAACGCGCTCTGGGGCAGTTCCACGTCGCCGACCAGCTTCATCCGCTTCTTGCCTTCTTTCTGTTTTTCAAGCAGCTTGCGCTTGCGGGTTATGTCGCCGCCGTAGCATTTCGCAAGAACGTCTTTCCGCAGGGCGTTCACCGTTTCCCTGGCTATGATGCTGCTGCCTATGGCCCCCTGTATGGGTATTTTAAACTGCTGGCGGGGGATCTCGTCCCGTAAGCGTTCGCACACCTTGCGGGCGCGGTCGTAGGCATTCGGTTTGAACACAAGCTGCGACAGGGCGTCAACAGGTTTGCCGTTGAGGAGTATGTCCATTTTGGCAAGCTCCGTGGGCCTGTAGTCGGTAATGTCGTAGTCAAATGACGCATAACCCCGGCTGGTGCTTTTCAGGCGGTCGTAGAAATCAAAAAGCACCTCGGAAAGGGGCATGTCGTACACAAGCTCCACCCGCTTTTCGTCAAGGTAGGTCATGTTGGTCTGCACCCCGCGTTTTTCAAGGCAGAGCGTCATTATATTGCCGAGGAAAGTCGAAGGGGTGATGATAGAGGCGCGTATATAGGGTTCCTCCGCGCCTTCAATCAGCCCCTCGTCGGGGTATTCCATGGGGTTGTCGATCATTATTTCGTCTTTCGAGCTTTTAATCCGGAGTTTGTACTTTACCGAAGGGGCGGTAAAGATCACCGACTGGTCGAATTCCCTTTCAAGCCGCTCCTGTATCACCTCGAGATGCAGAAGCCCCAGGAAGCCGCAGCGGAAGCCGAAACCGAGGGCCGCCGACGAATCTTTTTCGTACACAAGCGATGCGTCGTTGAGCTTGAGCTTTTCCATGCTCGATCTCAGTTCTTCGTAATCGTTGGAATCGACCGGATATATAGAAGAAAAAACCACGGGTTTTACCTCGCGGAAGCCGCTTAAAGGACAGGCGCAGGGGTTGTCCGCGCCCGTTACCGTGTCGCCGACCCGAACGTCGCTGACCGTCTTAATTCCGGCGATCACATAGCCCACGTCCCCGGCGGAAAGCTCGTTTGTTTCGATAAGGGCAAGTTTGAAAACGCCGACGGTCTCGACCTCGTACACGGAGCTGTTTGACATAAAAGAAATTTTCATCCCTTTTTTGACAGTCCCGTCAAAGAGGCGCAGATGAACCACAACTCCCCGGTAGGAGTCGTAGTGGCAGTCGAAGATCAGCGCCCTAAGCGGGGCGTTTTTATCGCCTGTAGGCGGCGGGACGTGTTTTACAATGGCCTCGAAAAGCTCGTCAACGCCCGTGCCGTTACGCGCCGAAACCAGCAGGGCGCTGTCAGAGTCCAGCCCCAGATCCTTGTCGATCTGTTTTTTCGCGCTTTCTATGTCGGCGGCCTGCATGTCGATTTTATTGATAACGGGCACGATTTCAAGGTTATGTTCCAGGGCAAGGTACATGTTTGACAGCGTCTGCGCCTGCACCCCCTGCGTGGCGTCAATGAGGAGCAAAGCCCCCTCGCAGGAATTGATCGCCCTGCTCACCTCGTAGGTGAAATCGACATGGCCGGGGGTATCGACGAGGTTAAGCTCGTAGTTATTGCCGTCCAACGCCGTATAGGGGATTCTGACGGCCTGGCTTTTAATGGTGATGCCCCGCTCCCGCTCGATATCCATATTGTCGAGTATCTGGTCCTGGAAGTTGCGGTCGTCCACGAGGTTTGCCTTCTGTATAAGCCTGTCGGCCAGCGTCGATTTGCCGTGGTCTATATGGGCGATTATACAGAAATTACGAATGAATTTGGTTTCAGCCATAGGAGAACTATAACAAAAGAAAAAATAAAAAAGAAGAGGGAAAAAAGCAAGAGCTTTACCCGTTAATGTCCTTATCGCTCAGTAAGCCCTTTTTCTTCTGATCCGCGATATAAGCCGCATAACGCTTGTCGCTAAGGGCTATGTGGCTTAGTATCCAGTCCCTCATGGTACGGACAAACTGGTTGGGTACAAATTTTTCCCCTTTGCTGTACCCGCTTACCGCTTCAAGAATGTCCCGTACCAATATGTCGTGCTGCTTTTTATGTTCCTGATAATCAGGATAGTTTATTCTCTGTAGAAGCACCTGTTCGGCTCCGAAGTGGAAACGGACATACTCGACCATCTGCCCCATTGTTTCTTTGAATACTTCCTTAAGTTCCTCGTTTCCGCCCAGGCAGGCGCGGAAAAGCTCGTTGGTAAGGGAAAAAAGTTCCTTGTGCTGGCTGTCAATCAGCTCAATCCCTGTCACGTATTTCTCGTCCCATTCGACCATATCCGTATTATCGCTTGGATTTACCATAATATAGAGAATATTTGTTTTTTGTTTATTGATCAAGTGTTTGGAACAGGGGTACAATGGCATAATTGACGAACGGAGCGAAGTCACGGGAGGTTTTTTATGTACGCGATAAACGCTGTGTACGACGGGACAGGTTTTAAGCCCAGAGAACCGATACCTGTTAATGAAGAATATGAAGTAGTTATTACATTTACAAGCCCTGTAAAAAATTCGGAAACCGTACCGAAACGTTTTTCCAAAACCGAAAAAGACGAGATTACCAATTCCTTGTTTGGAGTTTTGCCGTCTGATGTTGATTTGAATGAGGCTCGTGCGGAGAGATTACGTTAGATGAGATGTTTTTGGTATGGATTGCCGGAAGGCTTTGGATTTTCCTTTAGACGATTACGAGGATGCGCTTTTGGCGGTTTGTGGTAACAGAACGGAGGTTGATTATATTGTTACACGTGATGAGGAATTTTTACGTCAAGCGAAAATTCCGGTTATTGCGCCAGCCGATTTTGTACGATTATTTGCGGATTCCGGTAATTGACAAAAGAAGTAGGGTGTACTCCCTTTTATTTATATATGTTAATTTTATTCTCTGCCCAAGCCTGAGTAGGAAAGAAAACAAAATAACATATTGCAATTGAGTATGTCAATGTTGTTAAACTTATTGCAAGATTAGGACCAAACTTCTCAGGATCTCCTATATATCCAAGGCTGATAATTGCGAATGCTATGCAAAAAAAACCGCCTGACGCAAGAATAAATTTATTCGTGTTTTTTATCGCAACTGAAATCCCTTCCAACTCCGCCCTGGTGTGTGTATAATTCCTTTTGAAACTCGTTGTAATATATTTGCCTATAATGCTTCCGCTTTTTGAAATAAACAGGAAAAAAACCAAAGGAACAAAAATAAGTAAAATCGACGGCAGATTAATAAGCATTTCAAGAGATTGCGACAATATGCCCACAATAGCAAAGATAAAAAACATAAACAAAAATCCCAAAAGTAAAAACATTTATTCTCCTCCTAAATTTTTCTTCAAATTACCGGCTATATCATTTATATAACCGTCCAAAATTTCCATACTACCTGACATTGTTTTATTCCAGTTCAGATAATAACTTTCCACAACCATTTCTAATGGCTTTAAGTTTACGGTGATACACATTGCAAAAGTAAATACGCATGCAGCGGCAAGCATTAACATTTTTTTGGAATCAAGCCTGTCATTTTTTGCCTTGCGTAATCCCCTGTTTACGGCTATATCAAGACGATCTTGTTCACAATAACGATCATTTTCGATATACCGTAAGAACGAATCTTTATTCATACAAAACCTCCAACCGTAATATATTAAGCGCCCTGTTTAAACGGCTTTTAACAGTTCCTTCCGGTATATTCAATATCGCTGAAATTTCATTCAGCGTATAATCGGAATAATATTTAAGGCTGATGATTTCACGAAGTTCCGGTTGTAAGGATTCAATCATCTGGGTGAATTCCAATTC
>Ga0268262_10002829_pt1 | contig 19560 bp, 12 predicted proteins | sample TergutNc150P3_FD_190354 | JGI IMG/M metagenome (GOLD analysis project Ga0268262, IMG submission 190354) | Nasutitermes corniger P3 segment gut microbial community from laboratory colony in Florida, USA - Nc150 P3 (SPAdes) (version 2) | ecosystem: Host-associated > Arthropoda: Insects >...
TGTTTACAAGGCAACGGAAATGGAAATTGAGGGACCGGGCAAGGTTGAGCTGGTTTACACAAAACCCGACGGAACCGAACGCCGCGCAAAAGTGGCTGATTTTTCAGGCAGAGGCATCGTTCAGGGGATTCACAACTACGACGAATCAATCAGAAGTTTCGCCCGCGCCTGCTTTATCTACGCGCTTGCCGAGAAACTGCCGATCTGGTTTGCGACCAAGGACACAATTTCCAAAATCTACGACGGGCGGTTCAAGGCCATCTTTAACGAAGTTTACGAAACCGAATTTAAGGAAAAATGCGCCGAACGGGGCATCGAATATTTTTACACGTTGATAGATGACGCGGTTGCGCGCGTGGTAAAAGGCGAAGGCGGCTTTTTGTGGGCGTGCAAAAATTACGACGGCGACGTTCAAAGCGACATGATAGCAAGCGCGGCGGGAAGCCTCGCCATGATGACAAGCGTCCTTGTCTCCCCTTCCGGCGTTTTTGAATACGAAGCGGCTCACGGCACCGTTCAGCAGCACTACTACCGCTGGCAAAAGGGCGAGAAAACAAGCACTAACCCCGCGGCGTTAATTTTCGCGTGGTCAGGCGCGCTCGCGAAACGCGCTGAATTGGACAACTTGAAAGATCTGGCTGATTTCGCAAAACGGCTGGAAGCGGCAGTGCTTGGCGTTATAGAGGGCGGAATAATGACGGGAGACCTTGCAAAACTTTCCAATCCTCCTCCGGACAAAGTTCTTAACTCATGGGATTTCATCGACGCAATAGCGGATAGGTTGTAAAATTAAGTTTTTCTTAACAAATCCATCGGCTTTAACTTTCCGGCGCGGCGTGCGGGTATCCATGATGCGAGAATCGAACAGAGAACCGTGAATAGTCCGATTAATAAAACAGCAGTCCTGTCTATAATTATGGGGATAGTTTCAAGGTAAAAACCAGGATCGAGTATTTTAACTTCCCCGCCGTGGAATATGCCTGATAAAAAACTTAAACCTTTCTCAAGGCCGCGAATCAGCGGATTGATATTAATCCCTATTAAAAGCCCCAGCGAAATCCCCACTATAGCGCCTGTAACGCCTGTAAGAAAACTGCCCCAAAGAAAAATACTTGTAACGCCCTTTACGTCCGCTCCGGAAACTTTTAAGATCGCAATATCCCTGTTTCTTTCAAGGGCAAGCATGCTTGTAGAAGAAGAAACATTAATTGCCGCAACAATAACGATCAACGCCATGATAAACAAAAGAAGCTGCCTTGTTGACTCATAAGAGCTGTACTGCGAGCGTAAAAGATCCTTCCATGTGTATACGCTGCGGCTTTGGTTCAATTCTTCATATATCGCCCAAACAAAATTATCCGCTTTTTTATACGGATCATCTATTTTGACAATCAGGCTGGACGAAGACTGTTCCGGGGACAGGGCGCGTTTTCCGCCTTCAAAAGATATAATGCACCATAAAGCGTCAAGCTCGTTATAGCCGCATGACACTATGCCCCGTACAACAAATGAAGATGTTGCGGGAAGCTGGCGACCGCCTGAATTCTTTATTGTCATAAGCCTGACGGTATCCCCTATCTTCGCCCCGGTATTGATTGCAAGATTTACACCTAACAAAATATCGCGGTCTGTTTCCGGTTTTTGTTCGCCGTAAACAACTTTTAAAAAACGCCCGCTGCCCGGATCCGTCCAAAACGAAGGTTCTACGGCGCGCACTGTTACCCCCGATTTTCCGTTTTTTCCCGCCAGCACCCCCGTACTGCGCATTTCCGGCCATACTCCCTTTACGCCAGCCATTGTTTTAATTTTTTCTATTGTTTCCTTATATTCTTCCGATGTGTACGTTTCAAAAACCTGCAAATGCCCGGTTCCCAATTCTATATAGCGGTCTGTTATCCCCCTGATCATGCCGTCCGCGACTATTAAAGTTACAACAATCGGAATAAGGCTTACGGCAATTCCCGCTGCCGCCCCGCGCAGATAACGCCCGCCTTCATTGGCCCTTCCCAAAAGATACCTTATCGCTACAAAAAAAGCGGCTCTCTTCTTCAAAGCATACGCCCCTGTGACAACTGCCCGTTTTCCAGGATAAGGCGGACAGAAGCCCTTGCCGCTGTTTTTTCATCGTGCGTGACAACAACTAAGGTCTTGCCCTTTTTTTGCGCGGCGGCATACAAAAGCTCCGAAACAATATCGCTGTTCGCCGGATCAAGGTTTCCTGTTGGTTCGTCCGCAAGTATTAAAGCGGGATCATTTACCATTGATCTTGCGACTGCCACGCGCTGGCGTTCCCCGCCTGAGAGTTGTGAAGGAAAATGGTTTTTTCTGTCTTCAAGCTTTACGTCCGCAAGGAGCGCTCTTGCCCTGTCCGCAGCGTCTCTTTTTTTCATTCCGGCTATGTAAGCGGGAATCATAATGTTTTCAAGAGCGGTAAAATCTTTAAGCAAATAATGAAATTGAAAAATAAAGCCTACCAGTTTTGATCTGTACGCAGACATTTCCTTTTCTGAAAGGGAAGTAATTTCATCATTGCCGATAAAGACGCTCCCTTCGTCGGCGCGGTCAAGCCCGCCCAAAATGTTAAGCAGGGTGCTTTTGCCGCTTCCGCTCTGCCCCGTTATCGCAGCGGACATTCCTTCTTCTATCTGAAGGTTTATTCCTTTTAATATATGAAGCGTCTCCGTTCCTGAAACATAATTTTTAACTATATTACGCGTCCTGACAATAAAATTACTCATAACGCAGTACCTCCGCAGGCTGTATTTTAGACGCTTTACGCGACGCGAACCATGCCGCGGACAAAGCGGAAAGAAAACCAAACATAAAAATTATAATTACTTCCGCGGGTATTATCCGCGAAGGTATTTCCTTTATGTAAAAAATAGCAGGTGAAAAAACGGCAAAGTTTCCCGCCTGCTCCACTCCAAAAAAACCGCCAAGGGCGTTAATAAGTCCGATACATGTATTTACAATGTATTCGACTAACGAAAAAAATTGTGGAATATGGGTCGCGATAAAAAGCCCAAAAACAAGTCCAATACCTGCGCCCGTAAGCCCTATAATCGCGCCGTCGCAGACAAAAACCAGGCGTACGGCCATTTGCGCCCCGCCGACGGCGCGAAGCAGTCCGATTTCCTCCCGGCGCTGTAAAACCGCCCTTCTTTGCGACTGAAAGATATTAAGGGCGACTACGATAAAAATAAGGCCTACAAGAATAAACATAAAAAGTTTTTCGGTTCTCAGCGCGCCGAAAAAAGAACGGTTATAATCGCGCCAGCTTGATAATTTTACGTCCTCAAAACCGTATACATGCGACAGTTCTTTTTTTATACGTTCAAGAACAATCCTGTCCTGAAAACGGTTCGTGATTTTTACGCCCAATATTACTTCGTTGTCGTCCGTGAAAAAAGCGTTGTTTTCAATATTAACAAACGCCCAACTGCAGTCATATTCATAAAAACCCGTCCTAAAAATACCTGTTATTGTAAAGTCAGCAAGGCCGCTTTCGTCCTGCGCGGATAAAATTTTTGTAATCGAAAACATTGTCACGCTGTTTCCGGTTGCAAGCCCGAGCCTTTTTGCAAGTTCTGATCCCAATAAAACGGAATTGGGGCCGGAAATATCAAAAGAGCCGTCTTCAAAGTCCAGTTTAGTATTCATTAATTTGTCTTTTTCCGCGGCGTTTTCCGGAACTCCCCTTATTAAAACCGCCTGCTGTCCTGTTCTTCTTCCCTTCGCAAGCGCCTGAAATTCCATGAAAGGGACTGCCGCGCTTACTCCGGGAACTGTCATTATCATTTCCTGCGCCCTTGTAATTAATTGCGGGGGAACCGACTCCAGCCGTATGTGATACGATGAAATTTCCAGAATGCTTTCGATAAAGCCAAGCTGAAATCCGTTCATTACCGCGATTATTATAATTAAGGTCAGCACGCCGAAAGCTATTCCAAGTACAGACAAAACAGGGGTATTCGGCCTTCCTTTAAAAATATAGCGCGACGCTACAAACAAAACCCACTTGTTTTTCAATTTTTAGTTATCCTTGATTCGGATATTTTTCTTCCGTCTTCCCAAACTGCCTTAAGTACAACTTTATTGTCAAGATACAATTCTTCTATATCTGTTTTACCTTCCGAGCGGACAACCCTTTCCAATACGCCGTCTTTTATATTTCTTTCAAGAACCCTGTCCCCGCTCTTGTTATAAACATATTCCGCCATAAGAACCGTTTCACCTTCTGTCTTTGTAACTTTTACAATGCGGTCATTCGACCATGTATTAGCAATTTTCCAGACAATTGTTTGCTCCTCGTCATTGTTAATCAAGGTTTGTTCCAATACCCTTCCATGATCGTCCGTCGTATATATAATCTTTGAATCTTTTAATACAAACAGATCGCCGAAGAAATCAGGATACGCGTTAAATCTTTCGCCCTTAAAAAAACGGCCTCTGGCGGCGGCAAGAATATTCTGCGGGAAAGAAACTTTTACAACATTATCATCAGCGACCTTGTTATCCGCAATAACATTATCTGCCGATGTAATTCTTTGGTCCGTCAAAAACACGCGTTCTACGGCGCGCAAAAACGACGAACGGTTATAACGGTAATAATCGGTATGCGTCTGAATATACTTTTTTTCATTTTCGTCCCATAACATTGCCTGCGCGGTTGTTTTTATGCCGCCGTTATATAAATAGACTATCTTGCTTTTTTCACCATTACCTGAATATCTATATTCCCCTGTTAAATGATATTTATCATCGTAAATTTCGATAAAGCCGCTTGCCGGCTCCCTTTTCCCGGCTTTTGCCGCTATAATTTTTGTTTCTTCAGCAATATTAACCGCTTCAACTTCAACATTTGTTTCAGCTTTATCAGCGGGCGCGGCCTCTTTATTTTCGCTGTCTGTGTCCTGCGCCGCGTCAAATAAAACGGCGTTAAGCCTTACCCCGTAATTTTCGTCCCTGAATATCCATTGGGTACGGTCTTCTATGCCGTCTTTGTAAAGCGTGCGCACTTCGATAAAATATTTTTTGTCAAAAAAATTAAGCAGGTATTCAGGAAGATCAAAAGAATTTGTAAAATCAATTAAGAGGGCGTACTGCCCGCGCAAAGCCGTAATTCTTGACCGCATTTCTTCAAGGGGCATTCCGCCTGAATTGGAACGGAACCAGCGCGGCGGTTTTACCCAGTCCGGAATTATACGATCTGTTTCATAATTATAAGAAAGCTCCTGGGCGGGTTCGCTATCTTCGTCTTCCGCGTTAAATTCATCTACCTGAAAAGGATCTTCCTGCGTCAGGGCGATTATTCCTACGGAAAGAAGCATAATAACAGGTATCAGTATATAGGCGGAATTTTTTATGCCGCCTGAAGTGCGAACAAACGCCTTTTTAACGGCGTATATAACTTTATTGCTGAATTCCCGTAAATTCTCTTGCATATTTTTTGGGATCAAAATTTTCAATGTCCCCGTATTTTTCTCCTGTGCAAAGATACACCACAGGTAAATGTAATCCGGACGCCAAAGAGAAAACCACTCCGCCCCTGGCACTCGAATCGTATTTGGTCAGTATTACCCCGTCCAAATCGACCGCTGAATGAAAGACCTCAGCCTGCGCGTAGGCGTTCCTTCCGGTAGTCGCGTCCAGCACAAGATATTTCAAATAACGGGCGCCGCCCGCCTTTTGCTCCACTACCCTGTCAATCTTGCGCAATTCTTCAACCAGCGCGGATTTTGTATGCATTCTTCCGGCGGTATCCGCAATAACAACATCCGCGCCACCTGACATTGCGGCTTCCAGCGCGTCAAAAACTACCGCCGCCGGATCGCCTCCCTGCTTATGGGCCACTACGCGCACATCAAGTTTCTGCCCATGAATTTTAAGTTGATCAATAGCCGCCGCCCTGAACGTATCCGCCGCGGCAAGGATTACCTTTTTATTATATTCTTCTTTATATAAAGATGCAAGTTTTGCGGCGGTTGTGGTCTTTCCGGTTCCGTTCACCCCTAAAATAAGGATTGCGGTAAACCCGGAAGGCGCTGAAGAAACACCCTCGTGCGGCTTGGCTTTATTCAATTCTTCTTCAAGAATTTCGGCAAGTTTTAACGGCACATCTGACGAACCGTCTTGTACTTTTTCTTTTTTACAGCGCTCCTTTAACAGTTCCGCGGTTTTATACGCTTCTTGGGCTCCAAAGTCCCCTTCTATCAATACATTGCACAGATCTTCAAGTAATTCTTCGGATACTGTATTGCCGCCAGAAAAAAAATTTTTTATCTTTTCGCCGAATTTCACTTGCTTCTGCCTGGTTTTACAACCGGTGCGGAACCCCTGTTTGCAAGATAAAGATACCTGACCAAAGTAACGACCCAAAAAACCGAGGCGGCGCCTAACGCAATATTGACCCCCTTGCTGATATTGTAATTTCTTAGATTATCATCATAAAATCTTTGGTTGTCTTCAACCGTCTGGTTATTATACACAATCGCGTAATTCGAAGCCGTGTAATTATGATAAGCAATCCACGCCGCAATACCTGTAACCCACACGCCGCCCCACGCCCAGTAATACATACTGCGCGCGCTTTCCACCTTCCCTTTCACGGGAGGCTTCCTGTTTTTAACAGACAGGGAATAAGTTGAATCATTTTCCTCCGGCGTATTAAAAACGGCGGTTCCTTTTAATCCATTGCCGCTTTCCATTTCTATATACTCCATAGTATTAACAGGCAAACGCAGTGTTAAAGGCGCTTGTCCTGTATACAACGCGCCCCTATAAACAGCCACCCCTTCGACGGTTCCCGGAATTTCAATCTCAACGAATTCCTGCGGCAACAGCTTTATTTTTATTTCGGCAATTTCTCCGGCTTTAAGCTCTGTTTCTATGGCTATACTTTCATGTTCATTTGCGGAGGCGATAATTTCAAATTTTCCGGGCGGACGCTCAATAGTACCGGTATCTCCGCGTCCGGCAAAAGATCTGTTTATCAAAACCAGCGCGTCCGCGGGCTCTGTTTTTACGGCTATTGCCGCAGGCCTGCTTCCTGAGAGCGTCATAATTAATTTGGACATGATTTCATTTAACGCGCTATCCAAATCATCGGGAGAAAAAATAATGCTGTCTTCATAAATAAATGATTTTGTATATACCGCGTAAAGTTTAATTGAAATATTGTACCTGCCATGAAAATCCATGATTGTGCCCGCGAGAAAGGCGTCGGCATTTTGGTCTTTACAGAATTTATATTCATTTCCTTTTTTCGGCGGCTCGGGATACTCGGATATTACATTTCCTTCTGTTAACTTGAACACGGGTTTGTTTTCAATAACCGGCGCATTTTTATCAATTTCTTCAAAAGCGGCGGTAAGTTTTTCAATTTCGGCGTCAACTTTTGCAAGATTCTGCTTATACCTCCACGCTTTCTCCCCGTTAAAAACCAAAAGGGAACGTTCTTCCAATTTACCGGAAAGTTTTTTTGCCGCCTCTGAGCGCGCTTTATACCAGGCGTATCCTTCATAATAAGCGTATTCCGGAGATACCCTGGTACGGTAACTTATTTCGTTCAGCCTTTCTACAGCTTTTCTTGTTATTACGCTTGCAACGGACAATTTACTCTGCGGAAGAGATTTTGCGTCAAATTCTGTTACGCATAACGTCCATTCGGTATTCTGTTTTTGAATATCGGTTTCATTTGTCTGAGATCTTCCAAACGAAAAAACATGAATGTTAAAAGAGAAAAAAATAAAAATTAAGACGTATATTCTGTTTTTCAAAAAAACCTCTTAATATTAATCATCTTCAATTTCCTCATCATCGTCATAAACAGGCTGTACGTTTCCGTTACGCCACGAAAACCTAAGGTATTCTTCGATAAAAGGGTCTATGTCCCCGTCCATCACGGCCTGAATATTCCCTTTTTCAACCTTTGTCCTGTAATCTTTTACCATTGTATATGGCTGAAACACATAAGATCTTATCTGATGCCCCCAAGAAATATCTTTTTTTTCCTGTGAAAATTTTGCGTTCTCTTTTTCTTTCTCCTGCCTGTAGTATTCATAAAGCCGCGCTTTAAGCATGCTCATGGCTATCGCGCGGTTTTTAATCTGGCTGCGCTCGTTCTGGCAGGCGACGACTATTCCCGTGGGCAGATGCGTAAACCGGACCGCGCTGTCCGTCTTGTTTACATGCTGTCCGCCAGCGCCGCCCGAACGGTAGGTGTCTACGCGCAAATCTTCGGGTCTTATATCAACTTCTATTGTATCATCAATAACCGGGAAAATGTAAACGGAAGCAAAGGACGTATGCCTGCGCGCGTTTGCGTCGAACGGGCTGATTCTTACAAGCCTGTGAATGCCCGACTCTCCTTTCAGATAACCATAAGCGTACTCTCCGTCCACTCTGCATGTGGCGGATTTAAGCCCTCCTTCCGCCTCCTGTTGATCAACTTCCTCGACGGAAAAACCTTTTTGCTCCGCCCAGCGAAGGTACATGCGGTAGAGCATCTGCGTCCAGTCGCAGGCTTCAGTGCCTCCCGCGCCGGAATGAACGGTAAGGAAGCAGGCGTTCTTGTCCATTTCACCCGCCATGAGCTCAATTAAATTATGCTTTTCGTATTTAGCGGATAAATTTTTAAAAGAGTTTTCTATACCCGCGGTTTCGCTTTCGTCTTTTGCTTCAAGGGCAAGTTCATGAAGGGTTTGTAAATCGATGGTTTCTTCTCGGAGCGCTTTCCACGGCTCATAACGGTTTTTAAGGCTTTTAAGGGAAGCCATCGTTTTCTCAACCGTTTCCTGATCGTTCCAGAAACCCGGCTCTGCGGTTTTTGCCTCAATTTCTTCTATGCGCCTGGCAAACTCGGCGTCTTCAAAGACGCCTCCATGTTTCGTTGACTTTTTTGGCTAAATCGGCAATGGGCGCGCTAAGTTCTGAAAGAATCATGGTTTACTCCTGCTTATATTTTATAGTAAACAAGTGAAGGACGCAAGGTTTCTGTCAAAAATACAAAACCATGCTCCCTATTCCCCACCCGCTTAAAAACCGTTATTCTTACCATACAATGGACAAATTAATCATCAAGGGAGCGCGCGAGCATAACCTTAAAAACATCGATCTAGAGCTTCCACGCGACAAGCTCATCGTAATTTCCGGGCTTTCAGGTTCGGGAAAAAGCTCGCTGGCGTTTGACACGATTTTCGCGGAAGGGCAAAGGCGGTATGTGGAAAGCCTTTCCGCCTACGCGCGCCAGTTTTTGGGGCGCATGGACAAACCCGATCTGGACTATATCGAAGGGCTTTCCCCCGCAATTTCCATCGAACAAAAAACAACCCACCGCAACCCGCGTTCCACAGTCGGGACTGTTACGGAAATTTACGATTATTACCGCCTTCTCTTCGCGCGGATAGGAATCCCCCACTGCCCCGTCTGCGGAAAAGAAATCCGCGAACAGCCTGTTGATTCAATAATCGAGACGATCATGCAGTTCAAACAGGGAGCAAAAATCCAGCTTCTGGCTCCCGTTATCCGAGGGAAAAAAGGAGAACACCAAAAAATAATCGAGGACGCGCGCAAGGCGGGTTTCGCGCGGGCGCGGATAGACGGAGTTCCGGTAAACCTTGACGAAAGCATCAAATTGGACAAGCAAAAAAAACACTCCATTGAAATTATCGTAGACCGCCTTGTGATTGGAAAGGACATTCGTTCACGGCTCGCTGAATCCGTTGAAACCGCTGTGCAGACAGCGGGCGGCCTTATGATCGCGCTTGTCAGCGAGGACGGGAAAAACAGTGAGCATATTTTCTCGCAGAAGAATTCCTGCCCCGACTGCGGAGTATCAATCCCGGAATTACAGCCGCGTCTTTTTTCATTTAACAACCCTTTCGGCGCGTGCCCGGGCTGTTCGGGAATAGGCAGTAAAATGGAATTTGATCCCGACCTTGTAATCCCCGACCGCTCGCTTTCATTTAACGAGGGGGCGGTTATTCCGTATAATCCTGATGCGGCGTGGAACCGCAGCCGCTTCCAAAGCCTCGCGAAACATTACGGGTTCAAACTTGACACGCCTTTTAAACAGCTTTCAAAAAAAATAGTGAACGCTATTCTTTACGGCACGGACGACGATATAAAGGTGCGTTATGTGAACCGCGAAGGGACAAGCCATTTTGAGTATCAGGCGAGGTTTCAGGGAATTCTTGAGGAACTGAAAAGGCGTTATGTGGAAACCCAGTCGCCGGGCGTAAAAGACTGGCTGGAAAAATTCATGAGCCAGAAGCCCTGCGAAGACTGCGGCGGCAAACGTCTGAAACCAGAGGTGTTAGGCGTAACCGTTGCTGGAAAAAACATCTGGGAACTTTCATGCCTTTCGGTAACGGACTCGCTTAAATTTTTTGAAACCGTAAAATTAAACACAAACGAAAAAAAAATCGCGTATCAAATATTAAAAGAAATAAACGCCCGCCTTGGGTTTATGCAGAACGTGGGGCTGGATTACCTAAGCCTTGAACGGAAAGCCTCGACCCTCTCAGGCGGTGAAGCCCAAAGGATAAGGCTTGCGACGCAGATAGGCTCCAGCCTTGTGGGGGTTCTCTACATTTTGGACGAGCCTTCCATAGGGCTTCACCAAAGGGACAACCAGCGCCTGATAGACACCCTGCTCTACCTGCGCGACCTCGGCAACACGCTGATTGTAGTCGAGCATGACGAGCAGACTTTGCGCACGGCAGACCATATCGTGGATTTGGGGCCTGGCGCGGGCGTTCACGGCGGACACGTTGTCGCGCAGGGACGCCCCGAAAATATAATGAAAGTGAAAGAAAGCTTTACAGGACAATACCTTTCAGGCGCGATTAACATGGTAATTCCGAAACAGAGGCGCAAAGGCAACGGTTCCTTCCTGAAAATAAAAGGAGCGAGCGAACATAACTTAAAAAACATCAACGTGGAAATCCCCCTCGGCTCTTTTACATGCATAACGGGGGTTTCGGGATCGGGCAAATCCACCCTGCTCTCCGATGTTTTGTATCCGGCTTTGGCGAATAAAATTAACGATTCAAACCATACCGAGGGCGCGTATAAAAAAATCGAGGGCGCGGAAAATATCGACAAGATAATCGACATTGATCAAAGCCCGATAGGAAGAACGCCGCGTTCAAACCCGATAACCTATGTGGAGGGGTTTACCGCGATAAGAGATCTTTTCGCAAACCTGCCCGAGGCTAAAATGAGGGGCTACAGGCCGGGACGCTTTTCGTTTAACGTAAGCGGAGGCCGCTGTGAAAACTGCGAAGGGGACGGAACCATCAAAATAGAGATGAACTTTCTGCCTGACGTTTACATAACGTGCGATGTTTGCAACGGCAAAAGGTTTAACAAGGAGACGCTGGAAATCCGCTACAAAGGGAAAAACATAGCCGAAGTTCTGGACATGACCATAGAGGAAGCAGCCGTTTTTTTCGCCCCTATCCCGCAAATTGCCCGCAAAATGGACACCCTGCTATCAGTGGGACTTGGTTATGTGAAACTCGGCCAGTCCGCGCTTACCCTTTCCGGCGGCGAGGCGCAGAGGGTAAAGCTGGCTCTGGAACTTTCCAAGCGTTCAACCGGAAAAACCCTGTATATTTTGGACGAACCTACCACAGGCCTTCATTTTGTTGATGTAAAACAGCTTATGGAAGTGATACAACGCCTTGTAGATAAGGGGAATACTGTTATAATGATAGAACATAATCTGGACGTACTGCTTCAAGCGGATCATCTTATCGATCTGGGGCCTGAAGGCGGCGAAAAAGGCGGCCAGGTTATCGCCGCAGGCACGCCGGAACAACTGGCTAAGTGCGGTAATTCCTATACAGGCGCTTACATCGCCGAAATGCTTAAAAGAAACAAAACGCCTAAAAACGGGAGAAAATGAAAAGCAAACTGCTTTTTACCCTATGTTTTTTACTTACTCTTACAGCGGGAATTTACAGTCAGGAAATTCCTGCGGATACCAAACAAATTGAAAACCCAGAAGGCGGAATATCCGAAGAAGCGCCTGCCGAAGAAAAACTGACTCCGTCTGAAAAACAACGCGCGGAACTTGAAATAAAATCATCAACCATGCCCGAACTTGCCGCATGGTGCCGCTCTCTCGGCCTTTCAGAGGGAGGGACAAAAGAAGAACTTGCCCAGCGTATAAGGGAGCATTTTCGCATTCCGGAACCGGGAGAAACAAATACAAACCGTAAAATTTTAATAATTGAATCCGCCCAGACTACTGAATATTTTAAGATTGAAGTTACCGATGAAGATTACGCAAGATTGAAAGGCAATGTCCGCCTTACCCTGCAGGATAATGAAGACTTGCATAAAATAAGAGCGGACGAAGTTATTTTTAACCGTACCAGAAATATAATCACCGCAAGGGGAAAAGTTGTATATATAAAAGAAAAAGGGGACACTACAGAAATTTTCCGCGGAGAAAATATAACTGTTAATATTGACGATTGGGACAGCATTTTTCTTGACGGCGATTCCGAGAAAACGCTTGAAAGCGAAAATACCGCATATCGCTTTGAAGGGACTGTAATTTCACGCAGTTATGACGACGTGATGATCCTTAAGAACGCAAGAATCAGCAACGCCAACAATGAAGACGCTCTTTGGTCAATCAGCGGGACAAAACTTTGGCTTCTTCCCGGTTCCGATTTTGCGATATATAACATGGTGCTGAAAGTAGGAGAAATACCTGTCATGTATTTCCCATTCTTTTATTATTCTGCGGACGATCTTATTTTTCGTCCGGTTATAGGTTACCGCACAAGAGAGGGCGGCTTTGTACAAACTTCTACATATTTAATGGGGCGGCCTAAAGGCGACACAACAGAAAAAAGTTCCATTACGAGGATTCTCGGCAGTTCAAACGACATGGAAACGGTACACAACGGAATTTTCTTGCGCTCTACGGGGAAAAAAGCAACCAACCTTAATTCCATAACCTTAAAACTTTTAGCCGATTATTATGTTAATTTGGGTGGATATGCGGGGATTGATTTAACCATGCCTCAAAAAGGAATTTTTAATTCTTTGGATTTATCTTTGGGCGCCGGTTTTTCCAGAACATTAACCATGGCGGACGGGAGATATACCCCTTACGCCCCGAATTACGACGGATCCGTCGAATGGAACAAATCGAATCTTTTTTCGAACACAGTGCCTTTCCGCTACCGCATGAAAACACAAAGTACCGTAAGAGGAGCATACGGCGGCTTTTCATGGGATATTCCGTTTTATTCAGACCCCTTTATTGACAGGGATTTTTATCTTAACCGCGCCGAAGCTATGGATTGGGTTAATATAATTCAACAAGGGGAGGAAACAGACAAGGAAGAACTTGCAAAAAAGGATATCGGAGCGTATCAATGGCAATTAAGCGGAAACATTAACCCGCAGGTAGATTTTTTTTATCCATATATAACAAATCTTTCAATAAGCAACATATCCACAACATTGGCTTTCAAAACTATCAGAGATAACAATATTTATTCTTTTAATCAAGAACATCCCGGAAGGGATTTTTTCGCCCCTGATAAGTATATTATTTACAACACCTCAATATCCGTCTCCGGCAATCCTTTAACTGTCGGAAAACAATCAAATACTGCAAATACGGACGCTCAAAAGAAGGAACCGAAAGATCCGCTAAAAGGCATCGGCACGCCGCGCCTTCCGTGGGAAAACATTGAAAATAGCAATACGGAGATAAAATTATCCGAAGATAAATTGTCGCCTCCGCCCTTAAACAAGACTTTTAACATACCAAGAACAGGAAACAATATATTTTCAATTAACTACCAGCTGTATCCCGCAAGCTCATTGGAGCTTCAATATATGTCAGGATACTGGAAAACATCAGAAGATATAAACTGGAACGAGGTACAATCAATATTGTCAAACTTCAGCGGTAATGGAAATTTAAGTTTTAGTTTAAACCACAGCGAAGGTTTATATTTGAATACATTAACATTTTCAGGCAGCGGCACATGGCGTGATTTTAATTTTTTGAATGACGAGGCCGAAGCGTATGACACCGAAGCCAAAAGGACAGCCGCAAGAAAACAGCAGTACGCCCTTACAAACTATTCATCTTCTTATGCGTATAACACAACTGTAAAACCGTTATACAGGGATGAAATATTCGGCCAGTCAAATTTACAGTACGATCTGGGAGGAACGCTGGTTAAATCCAAAAAATATGATATGAACGCGGACCTTAACGGCCCCGAATTAACGCCCCAATGGGGTACATTAAAAAAAGAACAGACAAAAGGCAATGAAGAAATAATCGGTATTAAAAGCCACAAGCTTACGTCGAATGTTGCGGCTAACGTTATGGACAAACAGCAAAATCTTTCCGTCAGCACAGACCTGCCTCCCATGGATCCTTTAATTCAAACAAACGCGACTGTAAGAGTCTGGTATTCGGAAACAAACGCCCGCATGGATTTTAAAAAACCTGAAAAGGTTCTTAAAAAACCTGAAATGACGGAGTACGTTCCTAATAATCAATGGATAAAAGACCCTCTGCATCTGACAGAAACGCTTAAATTCGGAAATATCAGCACAATATCCTATTATATGGTTATAGAACCGGAAGAAGATTACGAAGTTACAACTGTTACCTCATCAGTATCGTTATGGGATTTTAGGGCGTCTTTTTCCGCGGTAAAATTAAACAGATGGAAATTCGAGCCGACTGACCCTGATAATTGGACGCTAGGCGGGAAATGGGTGCAACAAACGGATGAAAGACCGATGTTACACCCCAGAGATTTAACATTCAGTTACACAAAATCATCTTCCGAACACGAATTAGTTAAAAACAAGTTAGGCTTATCCTTTAACGTAAATTCAATGCTGTCCTATGATCTTCAACGGTACACCAATTCAAACTTTCAATTTACAGCGGGATTTACATTAAAAGTTACCAATTTCATGGATTTAACGCTGTCGGCAACGTCTGAGAACGCGGTTGTTTTCAGATATTTTAAAAACCTTCCCGGAATGGAAGATAAAACAAAAATGTACATAAACGGGCCGCAAAACAATGTTTTTACAGATCTTATTGATTCATTCAATTTTTTTGATGATTCAAAAAGACAAAGATCAGGCTTTAAAATGAAAAGGTTTAATTTAAAGGCCGTACACCATTTGGGAGACTGGGACGCTACCTTGGATGTCGCTATGTCTCCTTATCTGGACAATACGGCAATTGTCCCAAAATATGATGTAAACGCGGAAATATCATTCCTTGTACAATGGGTTGCCATTTCAGAAATAAAATCAGACCTAAAATATGAAAAAAGAACAAAAAGATGGACAAAAAACTAGTTTTACAGTGGCTTGACTGTTTCCTTTGGAAGGTTTATAGAATTAATTAGAGGTATTTTTGGAGGACGGCATAACTATTGCCCTTGACAACAGGGAACTTCTTTCCGGAATTTGCGGCGCAAATGACGGAAATCTCAAAATAATAGAAGGTTCCCTTGGCGGGAGCATTACGGCAAGAGGCAATGAAATCCACTTTGAAAGCCGCGGTGAAGACGGCGTCAGGCGTTTCAGGACAATGATGGACAGTCTTGTAACGGCTGTAAAAAAAGGGGAAAATCCTTCTCCCGACTATATCCGCGCCCTTGCCGCAGAATTTATCCAAAACGAAGAAGACGGCCCGCCTCTTATTGAACCGGAAGGAGAAGCCTTTTTCCGCGATTCAATGATACAGATCCCCCACGGCCTGCGCCATGTCTATCCGCGAACCAAAAATCAGGCGCACTACATAAAGGGAATGAGGGAAAATGAAATTTGTTTCTGCATAGGGCCGGCAGGAACGGGCAAAACATTTCTTGCCATCGCGCACGCGCTTCAGATGATGCTGTCAAAAAAAACGCGAAAAATTGTCCTTACGCGCCCCGTAGTTGAAGCGGGTGAAAATTTGGGCTTCTTGCCGGGAGACTTAAGTCAAAAAATCGACCCCTACCTGCGCCCTCTTTACGACGCCATGGACGCGCTTGTCCATTACGATGTTATTCACAGGCTGGAAGAGACAAGGGCTATTGAAATAGCCCCGCTTGCCTACATGAGGGGGCGAAGCCTGAACGACTGCATAATTATTCTTGACGAGGCGCAGAATACCACAAAAGAACAGATGAAAATGTTTCTTACAAGAATCGGGGCGGGAGCCAGGGCTATAATAACCGGAGACACCACCCAGATTGACCTGCCGCGAAAAACGGATTCAGGGCTGTTACACGCCATTGAAATCTTGAAAAATATCGACGGATTGCATTTTTCTTATTTACATACATCCGACGTGGCGCGTAACCCGCTGGTAAAAAAAATAATACAGGCATACGATGAAAAGAAAAGTTAATTTATTCATGATAAATTTCAGAAAGAGAATGAATTTTTTCTTTCAGCAGATAAGGTCAGGTCCTGTAATCTACAGTTTTACGCTGTTTGTTATCGCGGCATTTGTGATAATAATAAGCGGAAACAACGAATCCATAAGCGACATAAATGATTTTGAGGCAGGCAAAGTCGCCGACAGGGATGTTACCGCGGGATTTACCCTGTCTTTTATTGATGAAGAAGCGACCAGGTCAAGAATGGAAACAGCCGCAAAGCATGTCAACGCCGTTTTCCGCATGTCAACAGAAGTTAACAAACAAACACTTGATTCATGGAATGTTTTTTGCGATTATACCGACAGGATTTCCGGAACCAGCAGGGCGGCCGCAATACAGGAACTTGAAACGGAATACCCGGGCAGTTTCTCGAATGACACGCTTAACACTTATTTATCCGCCACAGGGCGCGCCGCATTCAGAAATTACGGCATAGAAGCCCTGAATATAATACTTGACAAGGGAATATTTTTATTCCACCGGGATGATATAAGATTTTTTAACCCGGATATTGCGGAACTGCAGCATTCAACGTCCCTTTTGGAAAGGGAATATATTTCGTATAACGACATTATCACGCTTGCAAACGTACGAAACGCTCTGGGCGAAATTATTAAAACCATGGATACGCCGGTTTTATTTAAAAACATCGCCATTGACCTGTTGGAGCCTTTTATAAGGGAAAACACGTTTTTTTCATTCAGCGAAACCCAAAAACGCATTGAAGAGGCAAAAGAAACAATAACGCCTGTAACCAGAACGATAGAAAAAGGCAACAGAATTATAAGAAAAGGTTTTATTATAACGGAAGAAGAAATGGAAGACCTTATGGTTCTTCATTTATCCATGCCGAAAAGGGATCCGCGCAGTATCATCGGCATTGTTTTAGTAATGCTTCTGCTTTACATGTTATTCATTGTTTTATGCGGGCGTATAGTTATAGGAAGGAATATAAACAACAGCGAGCGCTATCTTTTGGCTTCCATTACAGGTTTTTACATTATAGGATCGGTACTGCTGTTTAATTTTCTGCCGGTTCAAAATAATTTTCCCATATTTATGCTGATACCCACCGCCCTTTTTGTAATGATAATCGCTGTCTTTATGGGAACGCGCCCCGCCATGATTATGGCGCTCGCCCTGCCCTTGGGTTCCTATTTCGCCGGAGCTTTTGACAATTATTCATACATCTTCGCGTTAATATCGGGCATAGCGGCTTCCACCGTCCTTCACAACGCAAAAGACAGAATGAGCCTGATTAAGGCCGGCCTTCTTATAGCGGCGGCAAACTCAATCGCAATTGTTGTTATTTTGCTTCTGCGGCAGTCAAGTATCTATGACTATCCTGCCATGATCTTTGGGGCTGTTTTAAATGGCATCGTCTCCGGCATGCTTACCCTGGGCTTTTTGCCGCCGCTTGAACACGCCCTAAACGCGGTAACGTCTTTCAGGCTGATGGAACTGTCTGACCTTAACGCCCCGATCCTGCGCAAACTTTTTACGGCCGCTCCGGGAACCTACAATCATTCGCTCATGGTCGCTAACCTTTCCGAACAGGCGTGTCAGGACATAAGGGCCAACGCGCTGCTTGCCCGCGTCGGCGCGTATTACCATGATATAGGGAAAATAGACAATCCGGTTTATTTTATTGAAAACCAAACCGAGCATAACAAGCATGATGAAATTGCCCCCCGTCTTTCCGCTACGATAATCCGCAGCCATGTAAAACTGGGCGTTGAAAAAGCAATCAGTCTTGGACTTCCGAAAGATGTCATTAACATTATCGCCGAACACCACGGAAATTCCGTAATATCATGGTTCTACAACAAGGCGGCGGAGAAGGAAGTTGACGTAAGCTCCGAAGATTTTTGCTATCCCGGCCCTCCTCCGCGCACAAGGGAGTCCGCCGTTGTAATGCTTGCCGACATAACCGAAGCCGCGGTACGGACTCTGGATAAACCTACGGCGGGTAAAATTGACAAATTTGTACAACAGCTTTTTGACAACAAGATCGAGCATGGACAGCTTGCAAATTCAGACCTGTCCTTCCGCGAACTTGAAATAATTAAAAAGGCTTTTGTTAAAGCGCTTGCGGCTTATTACCACTCAAGGATCGAGTACCCAAAACAAAAAGAGGAAGCGCAATGAACCATGTAACGGTTAACGCCGAAGAAGTGGCGCTTCCCAAGTGGAGCGGCTCCATGCGCTGTTATGCCCTTAAAGTTCTTGATGAAATCAAGCGCGACAACTGGGAGCTTTCCATACTTTTATGCGGAGATAAAACAATTACCGCCCTTAATTCCCAATACAGGAACAAAAGCGAGCCCACGGACATACTGTCGTTTAACCTTGGCGATACGGTGCAGGACGGCGGCAAAACCGTATATCTGCCCGGAGACCTTGTAATTTCCCTTGACAGCCTGCGCGAAAACGCAAAATATTTTGACGTAAACGAAGATGAGGAGTTACGCAGGCTGTTAATTCATGGTATCCTTCATTTAGACGGCATGGATCATGAAACAATCGGTAAAGAAGAACCGATGCTGGCGTTTCAGGAGGAGATACTGAACAGGCTAAAAAACGAACATATATTCCCATCCGGGGGTAAAACGTGAAACCCCCCTTCCAGCTTAATACCAAAGCGATAAAAGAACTTGAAGAAGATCAACAGCAGATGATACGCGGCGTTGTGGAATTATCGGACACCACCGTAAAGGAAGTAATGGTTCCGAGAACCGACACCGTCTTTATTTCCGCGGACGCCACAAAAGACGAACTGTTTGCCTTCCTCAGCGAAAATGAACATTCCAGATACCCTGTATATCAGGAGACAGTGGATCAGGTTATAGGCGTTCTGCATGTAAAGGACGTTTTAAAAGCGCTTGTAAACAACAAACCGATTAATATCCGCGAACTTGTAAGAAAGCCTTTTTTTGTCCCGGTTTCCAAACACATTGACGATCTCCTTGGCGAATTAAAGCGGAAAAAAGTGCATATTGCCATAGTAGTGGACGAATACGGCGGGGTATCCGGCATTGTTTCCATGGAAGATATAATAGAAGAGATAATCGGCGACATTCAGGATGAATTTGATCAGGAAACCGAAGATGTGGTAGAA
>Ga0268262_10002830_pt1 | contig 19552 bp, 8 predicted proteins | sample TergutNc150P3_FD_190354 | JGI IMG/M metagenome (GOLD analysis project Ga0268262, IMG submission 190354) | Nasutitermes corniger P3 segment gut microbial community from laboratory colony in Florida, USA - Nc150 P3 (SPAdes) (version 2) | ecosystem: Host-associated > Arthropoda: Insects > Digestive...
GCCCAACAAAATGGGAAATACCTCATGAAGTATTTGAAGAATTATTAGTGAATGCTTTGGTTCACAGGGATTATTTTATTTCTTCTTCTGTTAAAGTACTTATATTTTCTGATAGGATAGAAATAATTAGCCCCGGTAAATTGCCCAATTCCCTGACAGTTGAGAATATTAAGAATGGAGTTTCTATTTTGCGTAATCCTATACTTTTATCAACAGTACAGTATATACTGCCATATAAAGGATTAGGGACAGGAATTACACGTTCATTTTTGCTTTATCCTGATATAACAATGGAAAATAAAATAGAAGAGAACCAATTTAAAGTAATTATTCAGAGACCTAAATAGTAAACCATGGAAAGATATCTAATATGACAAATATAATCTTATGCGGCGGTAGCGGCTCACGTCTATGGCCTGTTTCACGGGAACAGTTTCCAAAACAATTTTGTGATTTAATAGGCAATTATTCATTATTTCAGGAAACAATAATTCGCAATAAAGATTTATGCGATAAAACAATTATTGTTACAAATAATAATCACTTTAATTTAGCAAAAAAACAAATTGAGGAACTAAATAAAGAGAACATAGAATTTATACTTGAGCCTCTTGGTCGTAACACAGCTCCAGCTATAACAATCGCATGTTTGTCGTTAAATAAAGAAGAGATTGCTTTAGTAACACCCTCTGATCACTTAATTAAAAATGGAAGGGGATATAATGATTCAATAACTGAAGCTCAAAAACTGGCAGAGAATGATAATTTAGTAACTTTTGGGATAAAGCCGTCGTATCCTGAGACGGGGTTTGGTTATATAGAGGCTGAAGGAGAGAATGTAATTTCCTTTAGGGAAAAACCGGATGAAAAAACGGCAAAAGAATATATAGAAGCAAAAAAATATTTTTGGAACAGCGGGATGTTTGTTTTTAAGGTAAAAACATATCTTGATGAAATAAATAATCATTCAAATGATATATATGCGGCTTCACAAGAGGCATTTAAAAATAGTGAAATTATTAATAACATAATAAAGATACTGGAATCTTATATGGTAAAAATACCCGCTAACAGCATAGATTACGCGGTTATGGAAAAAACAAAAAAAATTAAAATGGTTACGTTAAAAACAGACTGGTCTGATCTTGGTAGTTTTGAAGCGTTATATAATATTTCAAATTATGACATTGATGGAAATGTTTCAACGCAAAAAAATGTTTTGTATAATTCAAGAAACAATTTAATTATTTCTAAAAACAAGCCAATTACACTTATTGATGTTGATGATTTAATAGTAGTTGATACTGATGACGCTGTTTTAATAAGTAAAAAAGGTTCCTCGCATAAAATTAAAGAACTAATAACGGAACTTGAAAAAATATCGCCGAATATAACTAAAATAAAAAATAACTAATGAGTATGTGGTAGGCTGACTTGTAAAAGCACGGTTTTTATCAGCTGTCGAATAGTATATGCAAAGAAAAAAAGTATTTATAAGCAGTGTTCAATCGGAATTTAAAGTAGAACGACAAATTTTATTTGACTATTTGACTTCCGATGCATTATTAGGGAAATTTTTTGAACCTTTCATCTTTGAGCGTACTCCTGCAAAGGACCAATCAGCGCAAAATGTTTATCTTGACCAAGTACGAATGTGTGATATTTATATAGGATTGTTTGGGGAGAAATACGGAATAGAAGGTGTTGCAGGCGTTTCGCCCACTGAAAAAGAGTACGATTTAGCAGCTGAATTACATAAAACACGATTAATTTATATCAAGAATGTAGCAAAGCGGGATAATAAAGAAGAGATCCTAATTAAGAAGATTGAAAAAGATGTTGTTCGAAAATCTTTTTCTGGTGCAGATGAGTTAAAAGCTGAAGTTTACGTATCCTTAATACGTTACCTTGAAGAAAAAGAAATTATTCGTTTATCTCCATTTGACGCTACTTTCAACAGAACGGCAACGCTTGAAGATATTGACGAGAAAAAAGTTATAAGCTTTGTTGCAAGAGCGCGAATTAAGCGAAATTTTCCTTTTGACGAGAATGTTAATTACAAAACAATATTGTCACATTTGGATTTAATTGTGAATGAAAGGGTTACAAATGCGGCAATTCTGTTGTTCGGTAAAAAACCACAAAAATTTATGATTACATCTTCTGTGAAATGTTGCCAATTTTACGGAAACAAGGTGGAAAAACCAATACCTTCGTATCATATTTATGATGGCGATGTGTTCGAGTTGATAGATCAGGCGGTAAGTTTTGTGATGTCGCGTATCGATGCAAAAGTGGGTGACAGAAATAAAAGTATTTTGGCGGATGTAGAATCTGAACTTCCGTTGCAAGCCGTAACAGAAGCAATTGTAAACGCCGTCTGTCACCGTGACTATACGAGCAACGCAAGTGTGCAGGTAATGCTTTTTAAAAATCGCCTGGAAATTTGGAATCCGGGACAACTTCCTTATGGATTAACTATCGAAATGTTGAAAACAGAACATCCTTCCCGTCCGGCAAACCCGTTATTGGCTCGCCCAATGTATCTTTACGGTTCTATTGAACAAGTTGGAACAGGAACAGAAATGATTGTAGAAAAGTGTATTGCACAAGGTTTGCGTTCCCCTGATTTTAAACAGGATACAGATTTTGTTACAACTTTTTGGAGAAGTGATGAAAGTGAAAATATGACAACCACTATAGGGAAAAGTTCAGGAAAAAAGGGGACAGAAAAAGACACTGAAGAGAAAAGTTCGGAGAAAAGTTCGGAGAAAAGTTCGGAGAAAAGTTCGGAGAAAATAATAAATATTATTAAGGGTAATCCTTTAGTTACAATAGAAGAGTTATCTGTTTTATTGAATAAAACAACAAGAGCAATAGAAAAAAACCTCTCCAAACTTAAAGCCTTGGGATTAATTGAACGTATTGGTCCCGACAAGGGCGGTCATTGGAAAGTACTCAAGTAAATTTTAAATATATATTTCTGATTTAAAAAATTCGTTCCTTCTAAACCTTCAATACCCTCGAAATAAACTTACTCTTGATGTCAATTGCTTTGTGCGGGCATAATTCGTGGCAACAATAACAGCGAATGCAGTTTTTCAGGCTGATAACGGCTTTTTTCTTTTTATTTTGCGTAATTATCGTAATCATTTTTTCGGGGCAGGCAGTCGCGCACATACCACAGCCTATACATCTATTTTTTGCTACTACAGGATATTTAGTTAAAGTCGATTTTAAAAGATTTCTTACTACGGAATTTTTCTCGACAGTTCTGCTGAAGCCCCTTACGGTTGACGGGAATTTATAATCGGGGATTTTTAAACCGGAAAGATCTTCGCCAATTACATTTACATCTTCTATTTTGTACGGTAATATTCCGCGTCTTTTTGCGGCCATTAATACGGGATTGTGTTCATAGGGAAGCCCCATGATTTCACCCGCGACGACATCAATGGCAAGATCGCTTGTTGATGCGATTAAAAGTCCCACCTGCCTTGGAGTACCCGACGCGCCCGGTCCTTCGCCTTCCATGGCAAGTACTGCGTCCATAATTGATAATCGTGGGGCTACATAAAGAGACAAATCCAAAAGCATATCCGCAAAACGCTCTTTATCAAATAATTTTGCATGAAACCCTACTTTTGACAAACCGGGAATAATTCCAAAATGATTTTTTACCGCTCCCGTTACGTGCATATATAAATGCGTTTTCATTTTGCAAATATTAAATACCGCATCGGCTTGCGTTATTGGTTTTATTACATCAATTTGTTTCATCAGTTTGCCCTGCGGAAAAGATACTTTGTCATAACCTGTATCCATATTTACATCAATGCCCGCCTGTTCCGCCGCCTCATACATTCCGCAATTTTTATAGAGTTTTTTTAACGTCGCCTCGTTGTATAGGTAGCCGGAACCGGGACTGTCCGCGATTAATGGAATAGCACCCTCTTTTTTTGCAAGTTTGCCTACTGCGGCAATTATTGACGGATGAGTGCTGACTGCTCTTTCAGGCAGTGAAGCGCCTAACAGATTTGCTTTTAAAATTATTTTTTCGCCTTTTTTTGCAAATTGACTGATACCGCCCATCAAATTAATAAGTTCATTAATTTTCTCATCCGCTTTTTCGTAACTTTCACATTTCACGATATAGACATTTGTACTCATTAAATCCTTCCTTTAAAATTAATCCGCAAATTCAATGTTTACCGCGCGCTCATAGTCAAATCCGCGATCACTTGTTATTGGCGCGGGAAATACCTCAAAATACACAAGCGCGTTACATCCAAGTGTCAATTTGACCGTCGGCGTACCGTAGCAGCGCTGAGTTTTAATAAGCGGCGACGCGCTTTCACGAAGAAGCAGTATTTGCTCCTGTGACGGGTTTGCGGGTTCTCCAATATCATGCCACACTTTTAAAGGATTGCATACCTCTTCATCAACTATTTTTGTAACGAGGCAGTAATCGTTTTCCATGAATGCGCCGTTTTCAAGTGTGAAAGAAAGCGTTAATTTGCCGTCGTCGTTATCGGAAGAATTGTTAGCTACTATGATGTTCCATGCGATACCGCGGTAAGTTCCATTTGCCTTTCTTAAGACGATGGCGTTATTTGAACGGTGGATACATTCGCCGTTTCCCAAATCCTTAAAAAATTTAAACGCCCAGTATGTAGGCTTAAATATCTTTCCGTTTGCGACAAGACCAAATCCTCCGTGAAAAGGAGTGAAAGGCACGCCTGTTTCTTCAAAAATGTCCCCGAATGTCCAATATGAGTATGATTCGCAAGTGTCGCCAAGATATGCAAGCTGGTAGGCGATGTATGCCGCATTAAGATTTGTGTCGTGTATGGGAGTACGCGGAGAATACGACGTGTTAAATTCCGTAACATGCATTTCCATACCCTTGTATTCGGGGTAGTTGTCAATAATTTCACGCGACCGGTTTGTTTCCGCAAAAGCGCGGGAAAGCGGGCTGAGTTTTGGGTAGCCATATTTGCCTTCATGTTCAGGTACTGTGATGTTATACAAATGTCGCGTCACAAAATCAAGGGGAAGTTTTTCGTCACGGCAGAAATTTAAAAAATCTTTAAGCCAGGAAATATCGTCAACGCCGCAAATGGCGGGGCCACCGACTCTGAATTGTTTGGAGACTGATTTTACCGTAAGTATTGTTTCGCGGAACAGTTTAAAATATTCTTTTCTATCGGCGTCTTTCCAGAAAAAGGGAAGGTTTGGTTCATTCCAGACTTCAACCGGCCATGATGTGACTTCATCAGTACCGTAGCGGTTTATTAGGTGTTGAAGTGTTGCGGCGACAAGTTTGTTCCAATTCGCGTAGTCCTTCGGCGGCGTAACATTACCGCGCCAATAAAATACTGATTGGTCACCTGACGCTATCGCATGAGGCATGAAACCAAGCTCAATAAAAGGACGTATGTCAAGCTCCAGATAGCCGTCTATAACAAAGTCAAGATATGTAAAATTGTATTCGGGTATAACGGTACCGTCTTCATTTTTATACTCCTGATAAATAGCCATGTCTTCGTTAAAAAGACCATGCCCGCGAATCCATTTAAACCCGATGTTTTCCTGAACAAGTTTTAATTGTTCTAAATACTCTTTTTGCAGAGCGAGTCCCATTCTGCCGGTTCCAATACAAAGGCAAGTGTTGTTACGAAAACGGACAACTTCAGAGTTTTTAAGAGTGAATGTTTTTTTCTGCATAATGCGTCTCTTCTTATTTATTATAATCAACTATAACTGTTGATATCTCATCAAATTCACTGTGAAGCAAATGTTCTTCAATTAAACTTAAAAGTTCATTGGTTTTTTGTGACCATGTTTTTTCTTTTAGTTCGCTTAATAACTTTTTAATAGTTTTTTTATCCATATCGTCGCATGCATTTTTTATTATCTGTAATTTTTCTTTTAATAGGATTATTGCGTCTTCGGAATCTTCGATTAGTTCATTTTTTTCTTCCTTGCTTTTTATTTCTTGTACAACCATGTTAATTTTTTCTAAAAATTCGTCTGTTTCCGATAATAAAACGTTAATGTCTTTTTCTCTGCCTGCCTGTTCAAGTCTGGATGCCGTATTGGACAGTTCTTTTTCCCCGATATTTGCAAGGGCGCTTTTCATCGCATGAACGTTTATAATATACATTTGAATATCTTTTTCATCGTTAAGATCATTTTTAATTGAGTTTTGAATAACATCAACGGCTTTTTCCGCGTCCCTTGCGAATATTTTTGCCAACTGTGAATCAACCTGTTGAACTCCTTTACCGGGATCTTGTTTTTTATCCATTTCTATTTTTGCTTTACGTGCGGCTTCCAGTACTTCAGGGGACTGTTTATCGCGAATTAGCTTGTTAAGAGTTGTATTTAATTGGCGTATATCTATTGGCTTGGAAATAAAATCATCAAAACCGTTCTTTAAAAACATTTCAGCATGTCCCGCAAGAGCGTTAGCTGTCAAGGCAACTATTGGTTTTGAATACCCTAATTTTCGCAATTCCTTTGTCGCCTCTATGCCGTCCATTTTTGGCATCATGTGATCCATAAATACAACATCGTAATTATTGCCTTGTTTTATTTTATCAATTGCTTCAAATCCGCTTGTTGCAAGATCAATCTTAAGACCATAAGGAGTCATCAGGCCTTTTGCGACATATAAATTAGTTTCTACGTCGTCTACAATAAGTATGTATCCATAAGGCATATAATCGCGGGTTATTTGCGCTTTTTTTGATTGTATGGAGTTATTAAGTTTAAATTGACACAGATTTTCAGCCATTTCCTTGCCGATAATTCCGCTAATGCCTATCCCATCTGTTTTTTGAGGCAGTCTGACTGTTATTTCCGTACCTTCATCAACCACGCTTTTAACATTTATTTTTCCGTACATTAAGTCTACCAGGTTTCGCGTAATGGTCATACCAAGTCCGGCGCCTTCGGTTGTACGGTTCGCTTCCATATTGAAACGCGTATATTCATCAAAAAGCTTGCTTACCTGTTCGGATGTCATCCCCTGTCCGGTATCGCTTACTTGGAAAATAAGGGTAACAATGACGGCACCACCGCCGCGCCCTACGCATTCAGCGCTAACCGAAAGTACAACCTGGCCTTCATCCGTATATTTAAAAGCATTGGAAAGTAAATTGTTTAAGATCTGTTTAATGCGAAGATCGTCGCCAACCAGAAATGCCGGAATGTTTTCATCTACTTCTATTTTAAAATCAATAGGTTTACTCACATAACGGATATAATTTAATTGTATAATGTCATTAATCAGCCTTGCAACTTCGTATTTTACCGGTGTAAGTTCCAGTTTGCCCGCCTCAATTTTTGAAAGATCCAATATGTCATTGATGATATTTAAAAGTAAATTACCTGAATTATTTATTTTAATGAACGCCTCGCTTGTAGACGGAGGATGAGAGGGGTCTTGTATTTGAATTTCAGTCATGCCTAAAATAGCGTTTAAAGGAGTGCGTATCTCATGACTCATAGTGGCAAGAAAGTTGCTTTTTTGCTGGGTTCTCATATCAGACTTCATTTTTGCCTGTGTAATGTAGTATAACATTGTGCATAATCCCCATGCTAATAACGAACCAATTATTATAAGGAATATTGCCATGTTATTTACGCTTTTGTAATATTCTTTAACGGGTATTACAATGCCTAAAAACCAATCGTATTTCATTTTTATAAAATAAACTACGGAATCTTCGTACATATAATTTTTAAGGCGGCGTTCTGATACATTCATGCCATTTTCCAATTCAGTAGTTAATTGCGCAATACCGCTGTTGGCATCCTGTAATTTTGTGCCAACAAAGCCCGGTTCGGGATGGGCAATAATTACCATTTTATTATTAATTAAAATTCCATAACTGCTTTCTGTCAAATTTATTGATATTGCCTTTTTAGAAATCCTGTTTAATTCTACATCAAGACATACTATTGCCAACGGTTTATCGTTATCATCCGTAAGGTAACAAGAAAATGTAATGATTATTTTCCTTGTCTGTATGTCCCTATATGGCTCAGTAAGGATAATTTTCCCATTTGCGTCAATTGCTCTTTGATACCATGGTTGATTCTTAGGTGAAAAATTTTCCGGTGGTGTCCATTTTCTTCCGGGCAGGTATTTTCCACCCCATGTAAAAAAATAACCGTGGGTAGTGTTTAACCCGGTTATACGTTCTCTATCTCTCAAAAATAAATTGGTAATAGATACCATATAGGAGGATAAAACTTCTTCTTTTTCGCCTCTCATTAGCATACTGCGGATTGTTTCTGAATAGCCGTCAAGAAAAGTTTCCGGCTCTAAAAGATTTGAAACTATTTCCGCCTCTGTAAAAGCAAGGGCATTTTCCGCGTCTTTTACCAGATGCCTGTGTTCGATAGTGCTTGCAAAAATGAAGCTTGATACGCCCATTACTATAAAAGCGATAACAATAATGAGCATTTGAATACTAACGGTACTAATTGCCCGTTTTTTTTCAGTTTTTTGCTGCAAATTGCTCCTCCAGAAGATGTCTTCTATAGTATATCTGCCATTTTAATGGCAGATATACTATTAATTATAAGCGATTATTGATAAAAATGGTATTAAATATTTAAATTTATCTGTTCAAGCAGTGAAGATTGGGAAAACGGCTTTGTAATAATGCCGACCGCGCCCAGTGCCGAGCTTCTTTCTTCAATGGCGGCGTTTATGGTTCCCGTAAGAAAAATTACCGGAATATCCGCCCAATTGCCTGTTTTTAACTTTTCCAGAGCCTCAAATCCGTCCATTTCGGGCATTTCAATGTCCAATAGTATCAAATCCGGCTTAATTTTCCCTAAAAGAGCGAACATTTTCGCCGCAGACGGAACAGTCATCACATTAAAGTTGTCTTCTAAAGCCTCTTCCGCTGTTGCCAAGTTTGTATCGCTGTCATCTACTACGAAAATGGTTTTCAATTGTTATTCTTATCCCCTCTTATGGCAGATTATTTATTAGATTAAGTTTTGTCAAGAGGAATGAACCCAAGCAAAACTTGGCTTTATGCGCGTTTGTTTTGCCTGGGTAGGAAAGCTAATTAATTATGGCCAACGGCGTATTATCAATGGATCAAGTCTTCCCTTTTCGTCTTTAGGCAATGTGAATAATGGTGTTAAAAGTAATATTTTTTCATTACCTACCGTAAGCCTTAAGCGTCCATCGGGAAAAGATGATACGGTTTCAAATGTGTTTTCGTTAATTTGTTTAAGCAGGTAAGTTCCTTCTCGTATTGCCCAGAGAGGAAATTGTTCTTTAATTTCCATATATATAAAACAGTCTTTTGGATCGACAATGCGGTATTCGGTTAAATATGGTAACTCTCCCCAAATACCAACAAGTGGATAATTTTTATTTTCCTGTTTACCAACCCTGTCTTGTTGTCCATGACCTACTTTGCCTTCCACCAATTCTAAAGAGGTGTAGTTTTCGTTAAATATCAAATCATAAACACCTTTAGAAAGAGTATCTTCCACAGTGAAAAGCTTATTTGGTTGATCTGTTTGATAATATAAATAGAAGGTTTCTTTTCTAAGACGTTTTTGGTACATAATACTTCTGGATAATACTTCTAATTTTCGAAAGATTACTCTGTAAGGTTTATTTAAATCAAATAAGTCAGTTTCAAGAAACCAATTATGATTAATAAGCCAGTCATATTTTTCCTCTGCAAAAAGAGACAGAGAAACCATAAAGAAAAGGGTTAAATAAATTATTTTTTTCATATATACTCCTAAATATTTATTAATTTTTAGTAACCTTTAAGAAGTCCCAACGAATTATCGCGTTTTGAGAATATCTTGTTTTAGTATTTATGTGAGTTGATGGCGTTAATGAATTTGCTACATCTACGTAATTTATGCCATTAATATTACCTTTTCTATCATATGTATATACAATATTCTCTACCATTACAGAATGAACCATTTCCCGATTATTATCGGGATCTTGAATTCTTAAATGAATAATATATTGTTCATTAGGTGAATTAATTTTTTTAAATGTTTCAATGGTTGGTGGTAGTCTTATTTTTTTTTCTTTTTCTCCTTCTTTAATGGTTAACCACTCTTCAAATTCCTTCATATATGTTACAGTATACCTGTTATTTGTATATGCTGTTATGATTGTAGCCATTAAATCAGCGGATAACAAATTATCAGTCCCTTTAAAAATATAATTATTTTTTTTGATAAATTCATGTAGATCAAGTGTTTTAACTTCTTTGCCATCAATAGCTTCAATACTATTTTTTACAGACATAAACATACACCCGAATTCAGCTATGGTAGATGTGCTAACTGGTCTATATTCATATTCTTTTTGAAGCTTTTCGTTTTTTATAAAGTCATCATATAATTCTTGAGATGCTTGCAAATAAGCATATGGTTCTTTAGATTGATTATATGGATTTTTCTTTGCATTATATCTTTCAAAGGCTGCCTGCAATCTTTGTTTATTTACCGTAGCTTCTTGAGATTTATGTACTGAATTAAAAAGAGGTTCCTCTTTATAATCATCTTGATGATCTTTTCCGTTTTTTACAGATATCAATAAATAATCTTTGCTATTATCGTAATTGAGATCCAAATAATCATCAAAAACAGAAAAATCACCGGTTAATTTTGATAATCCATATAAAATACTTTCGTATGCTAGCTCTTCATATTTCTCATAAAACCATTTATTTTCTTCTTGAATACGATCTCCCATCATCAGCTTTTTAATTTGAGCATTTCTAAATTCCTCTGTCTGTGCAGTATAAGTTACCAAATTACCTGACGCATCTGTTTGTCCAATAGTATACCCGTCTCTGTACGCTTCATATCCAAGTACTGTTCCTAGAAGAAATTGTTCCTCATTACTCATACCTTTTTCATAGCCTGCCAGATTTATCACTCTTTTTCCGTCCTCATTAATTGTGGTTTGCGCAGTATAATCTCCTTCGACATTGGTATTAATTAGTGTATTGCCTTTAAGTATATCCCACAATTGCTTTTTTTGTACATCGTCTCCGTAACCGTATTGGAGGCGTAAAGCTGTTAATGCGTCAAAATCATTTTTATTCCCATAATTGGTTATCTTTGTATTTACATCCCATACTTCAAGGCCTCTGAAAGCGCTTGCTAAATTATCAATGCTGACGTTTGCACCGCCTGTTCCAATGTTCATTTTTACGCCATCGTGTCCAAAGTGAAGTTCAAGAAGACCGCTATTGTAATTTTTCCCGGGTAATAAACTTAAATTTAGCACATTCAAGGTAAAGTCATTTCCTAAGGCATAATTTACTCCCTGTCCTGCAAGAGAGCCGATAAGCCCGTTAAGATTTTTAAGATCGGTTTGGTTTAGGTCGTTAAACCCTTTTAATTTACTATAATCTAATCCGCTATTGAGGGCTGTTAATCCGGTAGAGGTGAAAGCGCCTGTCATAGATACAAGCGAATTGGTAAGCATCCCTTTCATGCCTGCGGTAAAAATTTCTCCTGAAAAGCCAAAACTTCCGCCGTTGTAAGTGACTGCACTCATCGCGCTTGTGGCAATTCCTGTTGTAAAGGTTTGTGCTCCTGTCATCATTGTTTGTGCAAGTACTTGATTAAAGGGAGTACCGGCATTATTCACGGCAGTTTTTATAAGTCCTATAGATTCTCCTTGTACGCCATTAAAAGCGCCTCCTATTAAAGAGGCTGCTGTATTTGTCAGTATTGTTTTACCCATGTTAAATGCAACTTCATCAAGTGATTTATATCCGCAGGCAAAGTCAAGAGATCCAAATGCAATTTCGCTGGCGGAACTAAGACCGACAGATAATGCAAATGTTGCAAGAGCTGTTCCGCCTGTGACGAAACATGCCGCTATTGAGCCTGCAATTGTACCAACAGTGCGAAGAGAAGGCGCGACAAACCAGCTTCCCTCATCATTCCACATTCGTTTATCCCATGGAGCTAATGAAAGTTCAGAGCTTCCTGCTTTATCAATGACATCCCAATAGTAATAATCTGACATAAGACGTCCCATTTGTCCGGAGCCTGGATCGGAAAACATTTCATCTCTGTTTGTAGTTGCTTTTTTCAGTTGTTTTTGTGTAGGACCGTATCCTACGTGTATCTCGAATTTTCCAGGAGAGTGCTTTTGTTCAATTCCATTTGTATCTTTGCCATTTCCGAATATTTCTTCTGTGATTGTTTGCACTTCAATATAAATATTATTAATTAATCCCTGTATTGCAATTGAATCTAAACCGGCAAGATAATTTTCTTCCAAATTAGTTTTTAATGTTACAGGTTCCATTATATAATTTTTATAACCGGTAATTGTTACTGTCTTGGAAATAACCGGTTGAAAAAACGTAGAACCTTTAATTATATCTTTTACATAGTCATTTCCGTTTTTTCTCCAGAGACCTTTAAAAATAAAAGTATTATCTATATTATTTTTAGTATTTTGATTAGCCGTATCTACAGAGGCATAAAGGCCTTTGATTGCTTCATCTGCGGTTTTACGGGCGTTGTAAGCAAGTTTTTTGGATTCGTTGTTGGCAATTTCCTTATTAGTTTTTTTTGCCAGATCGGAAGCGGTTATTTTTACAAGCGCGGAATCCCATGTTGAAGTACCTCCTACGCCGCGTTTAACAAGCGGGGAAGTTATGTTAGTAAAATTGTTTAATGAATTAAATGTTTTTGCCATATTAACAATTCCTGCAGATTGTAAAAGATCGCTCATAAGCTCTTGAGCTTGGGGAATGGCATCCCTAATTCCTAAAGGTTCTCTTGTGTCCATAAAACGTGATAATCTTTCTCCTTCAGTACCTATAAGCGATAAAAATGATTCTGATGACGCTTGATTGGCGGCATCGGATACCTGTTGCAGCCATTCTTCCTTGTCTTCAAGTCCCGCAAGATAGGCATAATTCCACTCATTATCAACACGTTCATATTCGTTTTGAAAATTCATAGTCCAATGGTTATATGCGTTTTCTAATTTTTTTTTGCTTTCCGCCCAATCTGTTCTTCCATTTTCCAATATTTTTTCCGCTGTATTTTTCCATTCGTCATATTTTTCCTTTATGTCCTTTTTCATCATCTCCCATTCAGCTTCTCTGGCTGTAAGTTCGGCTTTATATTTGTTATTTAATGTTTTTCTAGTTAATGAAATTATTTCCTCTCCCATATCGTCAAATATTGTATTAAATTTAAAATCTGTGGTCATGTACATTGATAAATTGTTAATTGATTTATCGTACATATTATCAAGATAATTTTTTATTGAAATTTTATTTTCACCATACGCGTTATTCGCCGCAGTTTTGACGGTATTTATATTCGCTGTTCCCTTAAAATAATCGTCTACAATTGATAAAAAAGCAGTTTCATTATTTTTTTGGTTTTCCATGTCTTTAGACAGACAGTCTTCAAGATTTTTTTTTGCACAATATACTTTATTATCTGTCCATTCTTTTAGATCTATAAGCACTTCAAAAATGTTTTTATATTCTGTGTTTTTATTGTCTGTTTGCATTTTTGTCCAACAGGTATATAAAGTGGTAATATCTTCAGGTTTCATTTTTGTTTTTGAAAGAGATGATATAATATCATTCCAACTAATATTCGAACTTTCCGTATTTGTTCCTTCAAGTTCATGTAATTTATCACAAGAGGAGGCGTATAGGTAAGATAAATTTTTAATAGAAGTTAAATTATTATTTAACTCAGTAATCCATTTATTTATTTTATTGTCTGCTCCCTGATAAGCTGATATTATCCTGTTATATGTACTTTTATTTACATCTCTTGATTCAATCCAAAATGGCCATTCAAGAATTCGATACCATGAATCTAAAATATTTTGCGCTTTTTTATATAAAAAGTAAGTTTTTGTTTTTGCATATTCGTATGCTTTATAATTATATATTTCATTAAAACCGGCAAAGTAATCGTTACCTGTGGTTAATGTAAGAATAACGTAGAATTCAAGATCGGCTTTTTCTTCTTCGCTTAAACCATTCCATGAAATTTGGAACAAAGTATCATTATTTATATAAAAGTTACTTTCCATATGAGAAGAAAGTGTTATTAGTTTTCCTATATTATTCGTCTTGATATTTGATGAAGCAAGAGATCCCCCTTTAGTTAATTCCCCTCCTAACGAAAGATAATTATTTAATAATCTTACATTTTTGTTTTCATTTATTAATGCTAAGAGAAGATAATCCCTCGCATAACCCCATTGCTCAAACTTTCCTTGAGTATTTAAATATCCAGATAATCTTTGACTTAAACCCCTAAGAGCTTCTTCATAACCGGTTATGTCGATATATTCGCCGTTTACAGATTCAGTCTTACTAAAAAAGTCGATAATGGGCAATACTTCCGTGGAATTTACTCCAATAAGATTCATGGATTCATCTCTTGAAAAAGCCAAACGTCCGTCTTTAATTGTAATTATATTTTCTATTTTCCATTCGCTTTCTGACTCCGGCAAATAATAATCTTTATAATTAAAATTTATTCCAAGATTAAACAAATATTTTTGATATTCCTGATGAATATCCGCATTATTCATTCTTTCTTTCGTATAAGCGGATGATAGCATCTCTATAACTTCATTTACTTTAAAATTTTCATAAAAACTCTGTTCATAAGCGGTATATAACGCTTCATACTTAGGATTATTATTTGAGGTTTCATTGGTGTTATTCGAAATATTAGAAAGTACGCTTAGTACATTTTGCGCCTTTAATAAATTGGCTTTACAGACGGCAAGATCGATATTATCAGTATTAATATACGAAGTACTTGCCCATCTTTGTATAGCGTCTTGTTTTTCATATTCAAACCGTTTTTGATCTGCATTGTTATAAGCAGCTTTTAAGATATTATATTGATCGTCGTATTGAGAACCGATATTAATGAAATTATTCGCTTCAGTAAAATATTCATTTCTAAATGAATCTACTACTGTTTCTTGATTATTTATTTTTTCTTTAGTTTCAGATAATTTATTTTTATTACCACTTTTAGACAGTTTTGAATATTCCAATAATTTTGCGGCCTTAATTATTTCATTATATTGAGAATTTAATAAGTTAAAGTCCATGGTTATATTATTGATTTGGTTATAATACAAACCTTTCAATATTTCTGCGTCTATATTTGTAACATAACTGTCTTTTAAAGAATAAATATCAAATGAATCGTTAACTCGGCTTGTGTAATATGAGGCGTAATACAATGCGTCCTTTAAAATACCTTCTTCCCATGATGAAACCATTTCAATAGAAGAATCATCACTTGTAATATATTCATTTAACAAGTATTGTCGCCAATGTTTTTCATTTTCGGTTGATGCGATTGATTTTATTTGTTCGAATGATTCGGATATATTATTTATATAGATATATTTTTTTAATTTATCATAAATATTTTTAAATTCTTCATTCATTTGATCCGTATTCATTTGATCTGATACATAATCATTTGTTTCGGTATCATCAACTGTTGCATTATCATCTGTTACATCATCATCTGTTACATCATCATCTGTTTCGGTATTATTGTTTGTAACGGCTTTATACAAAGCATCATATTCAGCCAATAAATCAACATATAACTCAGTAAATTCTGTTATGCTTTTCCCCGGTTTAATATTATTAATAAACGCGAATGTAGTAATATAATTTATAATGGATTCTTTCCAGTTGTTTATTTCATATTGCAGCCATGTATGAATCTCAGGGAAACAATTGTCAAAATCCGTTAGGAATTTGGCCGTATTTTCCATAAAGTCTCCGGGTCTGTTAAGAATTACAGAACAAAATGATTGAACGTCTGGAAATATATTTGCTGTTGTTTGAAGACCATAATCAAAAAATAATTGTGATAAAGAATTACAAGTATTATCCCAAAGATCACTCTGGAACTCCGGACTAAGAAAAGTTAAATAATTATTTAAAACCGTTATTTCTTCCTCTGCAAGATTGTCATTTATTTCCAGTATATTTATAATATCTTCCGCAATTTCCTTCTGTTCTGCAATTTCCCTCTGTTCAGCAATTTCCCATAACAATCCATAATTAAGCGCGGAAAAGTAAACTGAATCAGCGCCTATTTTTTTGTAGTTATTATATTTTTCAACAAGATCATTATATTTTGTATTAAAGTCTAAAAAGTAAAAATCCTTAAGATTTTCTATAGACATGGAAATAAGCGAAGAATATTCCGAGTATAAATCATTAAGTTTTTCTTCTGCTTTTTGCATTTTTTTATTTATGGTATTTAAAATATTTTGTTGGTTTTTTATATCATCTCCAATTTCATTTAGATTGTTTAATTCTGTTTCATAAATAGTAAGATAATTATTATAAGCGGTTTTCGCTTCTTCCCAAGCCTTCATTCCTTCGGCTTCCGTCATTCTTCCGGCGCTTAATTCACTCGCATAAGCCATTACAGCTTCCGCAATTGATGTTTTTCGTTCCCAATACAAAACAAGCGCATTTGCGCGGATTAATGCAATCTGATACTCATCCAGAAAAAAATCATCACTTGACGCATCGGGTGAAAGTATGTCTTTTAATGCCCCTGTTCCAAAAAGTTCGGCGTAATTATCATAAATACTTTTACGTGCATCAAAACTATTATTCGTATGTGAAAGATACATATTGTAGGAATTTTGTATTTCGACTAGAGCTTCAAATTTATCTTTAGGGAAATATTTACCATTTATATTTTTTGCAAAAGCAATTTGTTCGGATAATGGCGTGTTTCCATTTAAGATTTCTTGTATCTGGTGTAATTCTGAGTATTTTTCATTAAAATTATTTAAGTAATCATTGTAATTAGGTGTTAACAATGTTGTTATTAAATAAATCTTATCACTATAATATTCTAGAGTTTTAGGATATGCCGACTCAGCTTTTTCCCATATATTTTTAATTTCCATTAATACCCAATCGTTGAAATCCGCATCTTTTATGTCTTTTTCTTCAAAGCCGAATTGTTTTTGCCAAAACTTTATATTTTCAATTGAGGAAATGGCTGCCGAAGAACTGATAAGATACATATCTACTAATGCTTTTACTTTGTTTGTTCCTTCTCCTATACGAATTGCGGCGTTTTGTTCAAATTCTTTTTTTGCATCGGTAATATTTTTTTCAAAATTTTCGGAAATATTTTTAAACAGAGATTCGCCGTTTTGAAATAGTTTTTTTGCATTTAATTCCCAATTTTTTCTTTCTTCTTCAAATTGATTAAAAGCTGATGACCAAACGGCCTCTCCCTCTGAAAATAATTTAGACGATTCCTGTTCCCATTCAATTCTTCTTATAAAAAATCTTTCTTCCGCGTCTTCCCAAGCTTTTAACCCTCTTTCGAATTGTTCTTTGTACATACTAAGCCACTCTTCGCCCAATAACGCAAGATCGCCTACGCCTGCGGAAGCCTGTTCTATTTTTGCGTTTAGTTCTTCAATGCCTTTTTTGCATGATTCATCCGTTTCTGCAATTAATTTTTCCGTGAATTTCTTGGCGGCTTCATCATCGCTTTTTTTTCGCAAACTCCATATATCCCTTGTCCGACGATTTGTAAAAATTCTTTCTTCTCTGGCGGCAATATTTTCAAACTCATATTTAATAACATTACTATGAGTTTTTAAAGTTTCATTAATAACAATGCTTATTGATTCGCGTGATTCGAGCGGAATGTACATTAATAATTCGGGATAAAAACTATTTATAGTATTATTAAATGAAGCGCTTGTGGTGTTTATAATATTATTTGTTTCACCGCGCCATAATGTTAAATCATGTGAAAATTCCCTGCCTTCTTCATTCGGACGTATTACAAGAGGATCGCCCGTCTTGTCGTCATAAATGACATTTCCATCTTCATCAAGATGCCATGAATAATATTTCTGGGACTCATTAAGTTGTGATGATAAATTTAGCAGGGCCTCTTCCGCCGCTTTACCAAAAAACCTTCCCATGAGCCAATGTGAAAAACGTTTTTCCAGTTCTTCATCGCTCCATTTTACAATTTGTGCTTTTGCTTCTTCGTAAAGAAGCGGATTTTCATATAAACTGCCTGCGATTAACTCCCACGCGCATATTGCTTGTGTTACGCCAAATTTTGCTTCCGCAAGCCATCGTTCAGGATTTATTTCCCTGTCCGCCCTGCTAAAATGGCTGTCTATAACGGTTCTGTTAAAGCCTTTAACTTCTCCAAGGGGCGTCGATGTTGGTTGCGCGAAAACAACCGGTGGAAATATTCCAGTTATAAATATTATTGTTAATATTAAAGAAATTATTTTATTAATTTTACTAAACATTTTTATTCTCCCATTTTTTTATTTTTTCCCGCACAAGCGGGTTTTTTTGTGTGATAGATAAAATTGACGGAATTACTGTAATTGAACAAAAAAATGAACATGCTACTCCAAGGGCGCTGACAAGTGATATAGTGCGTATTAATGTGTTAGCTCCCTCCGTCAGAAAAAGAAACGGAATTGCGCCGGCAACGGTTGTACCGGTGGTGGAAATAAGGGCGGGTATCTTTAACCGGATAGCATAATAAATACTAAATACTGATTTTTCTTTTCCTTTTTTAATTTTTGAACGAATGCCGTCTACGCATAAAATAGCCGCGTTAACTGTCATTCCACTTACGACAATAAACGCGCAAGCGACGGCGGAATTATACGAGTTCCCAGTCAAAATTAAAAATAAGGCGGGAATAGCCAGAGAAGGTGGAATTGACGAAAGAACGAGTAAAGGAACGGTAAATGATTCATTAATTGCGGCAATGATCATGTAACAAAAAGTAATTGCCAAAACAAATGAAAATACGGTTGCTGATAAATTTTCACTTTGTTTAATGGCTTCCGGATCAAATTCAACGGAATAACCGGGATCAAGCTCCAATTTTTTAAACAAGCCTGTCAGTTCCTGTTTAACGCGGCGTGGATCCATAGGTTTAGTAGTAATTGTTATAGAAGCGAATCTTCTGCGGTTGTCTCTTCTGATACTTGACGGCTCAATTTCTTCTTTTTTCTTCATAAGGGAATCAATCTGTAAATACGAAACACCTTCTTTATTTTTTGCCGAAACAAGCAAATTCAACACCCCTTCCCTTGATTGATACATTCCGTTTCCGTTTGTGTTGATTCTTACGTCCGTTTCCCCATTTTGATCAATTTTTTTATACGCTACGGGACCGTACACCCCAAGCCGGACTTTGGAAGCGGCGGAATAAAAATTAATTTTTGATTCCGCAAGAATTTCCCTATCCGGCAACAAAATTAATTTATTGCTTCCCTGTTTAAAATTAAGAACTCTTTCGCGAATCAGCGGATGTTCAGCGCAAATATAAGCAAGCGACTCGGCAAAATTTCTGCATTTTTTATCTTCATCGCCATAAATAAATATTTCCCAGTATCGATCATTGCCTGAGTTTTCATGAAAAAATATGAATCCGCCCGGAATATAAATTTCTTTTGCCGCTTCCCTGACAAGAT
>Ga0268262_10002831_pt1 | contig 19550 bp, 19 predicted proteins | sample TergutNc150P3_FD_190354 | JGI IMG/M metagenome (GOLD analysis project Ga0268262, IMG submission 190354) | Nasutitermes corniger P3 segment gut microbial community from laboratory colony in Florida, USA - Nc150 P3 (SPAdes) (version 2) | ecosystem: Host-associated > Arthropoda: Insects >...
GAAGAAGAAATAGTAAGGGAACAACGATTATTTATTGAAAATTTAGACGGCATTAACAGTATTTATATTAATGAACACATTGTAAACCTTTTATTGGAAGTGCGGGGAAAACTACCTTCTGACAAAAATAAAATGCTTGAAATAATCGACAATTATTTAGGAATGTCAAAAGAAGATAAATTAAATTTTGCTATAGGTAGGCGCATTGGATATTATTACCGTTTATCTGATATGCAAAATAAATCAAAAAATACAGCAGTATCACAATATATGGAAGATTTGAAAACAAAACATTTAGACGTTGATTATGACAAAGTATGCAATTTTTGCAGGGCTAATATGATATAAAGCATTGGAAAAAGATAACAGGTTTTCCGATGTTCGTATTGAAAAAACTATTTCAGATGGGTCATCATGGCGTAAACCTGACTTACAGGCAAATTTTAATAATAAAAAATTCGTATTTGAAATTCAAATTTCAAATACCTTTTTGAGTGTAATTGTTGCCCGTGAATTATTCTATCGTGATATGGATATTCCTCTCATTTGGATTTTTGGTGAATTTGACAAACGAGATACTCAATTCTTTGAAAAGGATATATTTTATCATCATAATGGCAATTTATTTGTATCCGATGAAGATACATATAAGAAGTCAATAGATTACAAGGGAACCACAAATAAAGATATTGCCTGTTTCCTAAATAATAAGAATTATTTCAAAGAAACAAAATATAATAATATGATAAAATACTTATTTGACGGGATGGTACTTTAGTGTCAAACTTTCCGTTTTCAATATTTAATCAAATTGAAGGTGAGAAATGAATACAAGAATAATAAGGCTAATGGATGACGGGATTAATAAAAAAGGAAGCGCCTTTCCCATAGCGGCTCTTGAAAGTGCGCTAGATCAAGCATATAAAACAGGTACTCCGTCCTGTATATCTCATGACTATTTAAATGTTTTCGCATGGACAAAAGCCAAAGGATTATTGCTTGATCCAGTATCCTGCAGCCTGATTGGCCAATTTATGATACCCACTAATGAAGAAGAAAAAGAACAAATTAATAAAGCATCATCAAATTACATAGCTAAAAAACATTTTTCTGTTGATGAGAACGAAAAAGATAAAATAAGAAAATTGCTAAAGGTAGAATTATCAAAAAACGCGCAATTTGTAAATTTTGGATTTACGGGCGTTATAGATAAAGATATTGTTTGCAAATTATTCCCAGAAATATTTGAAGACTGTGATAAAGATAATCTGGTTGATTATTCTAAACTAAAACCGTTAATCCCCGGTGTTTTTGAAAAAGACGAGTTTTTATTTTTTTCCCATCAATATTTCAGAAGAAGTTACTCAAGATTGAATAACTTGAACGAAGAATTTTTTACAAGCCTTAATGAGGTTAAAACCGAAAAATGTTCAATAAGAATAGCTATTGACACAGATATGATAGGATTAAAATCAGGTTTTTTAAGACCGTTGGAATTTGAATATTGGTGGGGACCAAAATTCAACGACAGCCTTAAAGACATCCCTGTTGGTGTTACATGCCATATAGCAAATGAAAGATTAAAGATGTTTCATAGAATATACAAAACTGAATTTTTCTGGAATATACAGGATAAACATAAAACATTTGAATGTGAAGAAATAACTGATTTTGACGTAAAAAATCCTGATTTTAATTTTGGATGCAGATATATTCATTCAATGCTTAACGAGAATAATGATGAAATAATTCACCTTGACGGAGCAATAAGGGGATATAATGAAGAACAGATGGCAAAAAGACTGGATATTGATATTTCCAAACAGGAAAAGGGTTTATTTTATACAAAATTATGGCGAATAGACGGAGATATTCCAAAAAATAAATGGAAGGAATTGATATGTCATTTTTTCAGAGACAACTATTTACCTGGTGAATATCTAATGCCTGAAAAAAACCTTGATACAGCGGAATATCTTGCTATTTCAAATGATGTAGATAAAGAATATTTTGAAGAAGACTTTTTTGATATAAATCAGAATAATGGAATATATGTTTTTATAGATTATAATGACAAAGAAAAATACGCTATGTTTTCAGATGAATTTAATTTGGCTACATGTGATTATCTGTTTTTTATTAAAGGATCATATTATGTTGATTTTTCATTTGTCGAGCTGCAAAAATTACTAAAAAGAAAAGGAATTGAGGTAAAAAGTAAATTCCCTTATAAATATATAGGCTTTGAAGACTTAGTGTCGAATTTACCTTTTATTTATCATCATGGAAAAGATTCTGTGCAAAATGCAAATATAACATTTGATGCTATAAAAGAATTGGTTTCGTTATATCAAAAGAATTGTCAGGAACAAATCATATCATTTAACATTGGAGTTGAATATGATGATAAAGTAGTTACTTATTCTATGCTTGGAAATATTGTCGATATTAATGATTTATTTAAGAATAAAATTAGTATTCCGGAACATTCCGGCGAAATTCCTGCATTTTTGGAAAACATTAAGTCATTAAATAAAAAGACAAACAACAGATTACCTCTGAATAATATTAAATACACTAATGGAATAAAATATAGAAGAGAATTGATTTTTGCCGATCAATATTGTCTAACCTTTGATTCAGATTTTATCAATATTCAATTTCATGATCGCCAAGTTGCAGAATATATGAAAAAATATCATTTGCAGACGGCAATGGTTAACATAATTAATAGAACTGAATGCAGAAGTTGTGGGAAGGAATATACAAATTGTAATTGTCTTAGATTTGAAACTGGGGGTATTAATATTAAAGATATGATTCCAATAGCTTGTGTTTTAACAAGGCATAAAGCTTAAATTGGGGGAGGTTCACTCTTGTCGCCGTTCGTGTGTTTCGTGGTAAAAATTAACTAAGAATACCTCTCCAGAAACCGTTTTAACCTCTCACTGGAAGGCTTATCAAGAAGTTCAGGCCGTCCGTACTCAACAATAACTCCCTCATCCATAAAAAGAACAGTGTCCGCAACCTGGCGCGCGAATTGCATCTCGTGAGTAACAATAATCATTGTAGTATTTTTCTCAGCAAGACTGCGGATCACTTTTAACACTTCTCCTGTTAATTCGGGATCAAGGGCGGAGGTCGGTTCGTCAAAACATAAAATATCCGGTTTTAAAGCCAATGCCCTGGCGATTGCGACGCGCTGCTGCTGACCGCCCGATAATTGGTGGGGATATAAATCGCGTTTTGCGGATAAGCCCATTTGTTCAAGAAAACCTAAGCCTTCTTTGCGTATTTCTTCGATTATATTTTTCCTGTTTTTTTTGTAATCCGCTCTTTTTTTTGCTTCAAGTTCGCGGGCAAGCGTTATATTTTCAAACGCTGTGTATTGGGGAAACAAATTGAACGCTTGAAACACAAGCCCAAAATGCCGCCGCTTTTGCCTTATATCGGACTCGTCCCAGTGGGAATGGCCTTTGCAATCTATCAATGTTTCTCCGCGCACTATGATGCGTCCAAAGTCTGGCTTTTCTAAGAAATTCAAACAGCGTAAAAGCGTGGTTTTTCCACTGCCTGAAGATCCGATAATGGCGAGAACTTCGCCCTCTTCCAGCGAAAAACTGATGTTATTCAAAACTTCGGCGGAACCAAAACGTTTGGCGATATTATACGCTTCCAGAATAGCCATTTTTACGCTCTAAAATAACTTAATTTTTGTTCAATGTGTCCAAACAGTAATGTAAGGATACCGACAAATAACAAATAAAAAGCGCCCGTATAAAATAACGGCCAAATAATCGCCCTGGTTGCGGCAAAAGTTTCGGCAACTCTGATTATTTCTACTACCATAATTACGCGCGCAAGGGCGGTGTCCTTAACAAGCGTTATAACTTCGTTTGACATAGGGGCAGTTATGCGCTTAATAACCTGAAGCAGTACGACACGAAAAAAAATCTGCGCTTTTGTCATTCCCAAAACTTGTCCCGCTTCGTATTGGCTCGCGGAAATACTTTCAATGCCGCCTCTGAATATTTCGCTGAAATAACACGCGTAATTAATTGAAAAGGCGATTATGGCGGCGTTAATCCTTGAAGAAATCGGGGCGCCGAAGACAAAACCCGGCACATAAAATACTATAAATATCTGAAGCATCAAAGGCACGCCCCTGATGCACCAGACAAATATTCTGACAATAAATTTTAGCGGCCTGATTTTTGACATTGAGCCGAATGAAATAATAAGGCCGAGCGGAAGAGCGAATAAAAGAGTCAGCGAAAAAATAAGGAATGTGATTTGAAAACCGCTTAACAGCCTTAATGTTACCGCTGAAAAATCCATATAGGGGAATTATCCCTTAAATTTAGTATCAAGCACCAGAGAATTTTCAAGTTTGTATTTTTTTGCAAGTTCCGTTAATTTTCCCTCGTCATATAACTCTTTCAGCGCTTTGTTTACTTTATGCGTCAGAGGGCTTCCCTTCTTAAAACCGACGGCATAAACTTCGTGATTAAGCGTAATGTTTGCGATAGTTAAATCTGAATAATCGCCGGAGCCCGCGAGCCTTTTTGCCAAGAGGATGTCAACAACCGCAAAATCAACTGATCCTGATTTGACTTCAAGGAACGTAGTGATTTGCGCGGGTGTGCTGGTAATAAGATTTGTGTTTTCAATAAATTCTTTTGCAAATGATTCTCCGGCTGAACCGCTTTCACAGGCGGCTTTCTTGCCTGTTAGATCATCCATACTCTTAAATTCATTCAATCTTTCAGTTTTAATGACAATGCTTTGCTGATTAAGCATATAACTGTAACTGAAATCAACCATATTGCTTCTTGGTACGCCGTCTTCAGAAGCGTTAGCTGTAAATCCGTTCCAGATTGCGTTTATAGTGCCTGCTTGAAGCTCCTGATATTTATTGCCCCAATCTATTTCATGAAACTCCACCTTCATACCAAGTCTTTCTCCGACAAGCATGGCAAGCTCAGTGTCAAAACCTGTCCAATTGCCCCTCTCATCCCTGAAGTTCATAGGCTCATATTCTGTTACTCCGCAGTTAAGCGTCTCAACGTTCTTTTTGCCGCATGAGTTAAAAAACACAATACTGGTTGTAAGAATGACCGCCAATAGAATAAAAATACTCTTTTTCATATCTTCTCTCCTTAAATTTTTATTTATTATATCAAATTGACTGGAATTATTCAATAAGAGTTCATAAAAATGGGACTAAACGCCCATAACGTCATCGTACAATTCTTCAAGTCTTTTTCGCAGGAATTTTACCGCATAATGTTTACGCGAAAGGACGGTGTTAACGGGCGCATTTGTTTTTTCCGCGGTTTCTTTTACCGAAAAACCCAGTAATTCCGTCATTTCAAAAACTTCGCGCTGTTCTTTTGGAAGGTTGGCAAGGGCTGTCTGTATTTCTTCAAAAACCAATGAACGCAGCATTTCTGTTTCCGGCGTTGTTTCTTTGCCGTAGATAATGTCCGCTATTTCGTCAAAAATATATTCATCGCTGTCTTCATCGTATAACGCCGGTAACGGTTTGTCTTTTTTCTTTTTATGATGATCAATTATTTTGTTGCGGGCGGCGCGGTAGAGCCATGCGGAAATATTTTCTATCGGGCTGATTAAATTATTCACGCGGCTAAATTGATAGAAAACGTCCTGTAAAATATCTTCCGCGTCTTCAATCAGGCTGACGCGGCTGCGGATAAAATTTAACAGCCGCTGCTGATAAGCTTTAAATATTTGCGCAACGGAAATTTTCGCCATTAAGGTTACCTGTCTTTTTCGCTTCGCGCAAAGAAGTATGTGCCAAATACAAGGCAAACTGTCGTCAATAAAAAAATCGCCGCAAAATTAACAAACGGATTAAACATAACTACACTATCATACTCCGTACTGCCTCTGTAAACAACAGCGCGAACAAGGTCCAAACAGTATGTCATGGGCATTATACGGTTCAAAATTAACAGAATGCCTGATGAATTGTTGATTGGAATAATTGCGCCTGACAAGAACATTTGCGGCATGACAATGAGCATTACGGCAAGGTTCGCCGCCCTTTTGTTTTTGATTAGCCCGATGATGATCATTGCCAATGCCCCGCCTGATAAACACATCAGCGGCGATAAGGCAAGGATTAGAAGCATTTTACCGGCGGGAAGCGTAATAGACATTGCAAGAGAGACGATCAGCGTTCCGGCCATACTGATAATTGCCGCAAAACCGGAGCCGAGTATTTTACCGACTACAATAGAATAGCGGGAAACAGGCGAGACAAGCATTTCCTGATTAAAGTCAATGTCGTGATCATCTACAAGCGAGGTCATGCCCATTGTGGTAACCATAAACAGCATGTTGACTAACATTCCAACCAGCATAAATTGACCGAACTGAAAACCAAGTCCGCCCGCCATATTTTGCATTAAATTGCCGCCGATCATTCCCATTAAAACAACAGGCATTGCAATACTCATAATCGCGGTAGCCGGAGATCTGAAAAATAACGTTATTTCACGGGACATGACGGTTAAAACAGTGTTTAACTCGCGAAACAGCCGCGATTTTTTCCGTCTTAATTCAATTTCGCTCATACTGCGCCTTCCTTTTGTTTGGTTAAAAATTCAATATACGCGTCTTCCAAAGACGGTTCGTGTATTTTTAATACAGTCAGTTTTGTCTTTAGCCGCGAAATAATTTCCTGCGCGGATTCCTTGTAGGGAACAACAACGCGTCCGTTCAATGAAAACTGAAGTCCAAGAGCGGACAGTTCTTTTGTCAATGCCGTTCTGTCATCAGCGTCTAAAATAAGTTCATGCCGAAGTAAACTTTGTTTTAATTCCTGCGGCGGACAGCAAGAGGCAATTTTTCCGTTATTGATAAGGCATACGGTATCCACATTCTCAGCTTCATCAATGTAATGAGTCGTCAGAAATACCGTTGTCCCGTAACGGCTGCGCGTTTCATTAATGTATTCCCACAATCCGCGTCTGCTTACCGCGTCCAACCCTTGAGTCGGCTCATCAAGAAAAAGTACGTCCGGCGTATGAATGAGGCTGCGGATAATTTCCAGTTTTCTCTGCATACCGCCTGAAAGTTTTTTTATAGGTTTAAAAAGCGCGTTCTGTATTCCGACAATTTCGGCAAGTTCCATTACCCGTTTGCGGTATGCCAACGGCATAAGTTTGAAAGAAGGGCGGTATCCGCACATCCCGTACAGGCAGGCGTGAAAACGGATATTCTGCTCCGCCGTCAACTGCGGGTCAAGGCTTGGCTGTTGAAAGATGATGCCAATTTTTTCCCTCACCTTCCGCGCCTCTTTCTCAATGTCGAACCCGGCGATTTTTACCTCTCCCGAAGTTTTGGAAAGCGTCGTTGTCAGAATGGAAATGGTCGTGGTTTTTCCCGCGCCGTTTTCGCCGAGAAAGGCGAAGAACTCTCCTTTCCCGACAGAAAAACTGATGTCGTTCACCGCCGGTTTCTCCGCGCCCTTGTACCGTTTGGTTAGGTTCTTTACAGCAATGACCGGATTATTCATTTTTATCATCCTTTTTGCCTTCGTCATCGTCGAAACGACCGTTAAAGCGTGAAAAGCCCCTATTAAAATTAAAGAAATCTTTTTCCTTTTCCATAAATTCTTTACGTTCTTCCTCGCTCATATTCATCCATTTTTCACGCAGTTTGTTTCCGTGATTAAACAGATGTCCGTCTCCCTTTCCCCTGCGTCCCCCATGCCCTGCCATGTCAATAAGTCCGCCGAAAAGTATCCGCGCCAACAGCATCAGTCCCGCCGCCTGCCAATAATTCAAAGTAGGCAGCGCGAAAATCTGCGGCATAAGCGCATTCCACAACAACATCACTACCGCGCCAAATATCGCAATAGTAACCAACATTGTAAGAAACCTCGTAAATCGAAATCTAAAAATGTCTTTCATAATTAATCTCCTCTATCTAAGTAGACGAATGAGTTCCGAAAATATTTTATATTTCCTTGATCTTCCTTTGTGTTCTTAGTACCTTTGTGTCCTTAGTGTGAGGTCTTTTGGTATAGATTGATTATTGTTCGATTTTTACAATATAATAAGTTATGGTAATAGCTTCGATAGACTTACAAAACGGCAAAGTCGTTCAGTTAAAACAGGGCGAGGAACTTGTACTTCAGCGGGATAATCATATTGAATTGGCGCAGGAATTTGACCGCTACGGCGAAGTCGCTGTCATAGACCTTGATGCGGCGATGAGAAAGGGTTCCAACCTTGAAATGATAAAGCCTCTTCTTAGAAAAGCCGAGTGCAGGGTAGGCGGCGGCATCAAAACGCCACAGCAGGCGCAGGAACTGGTCAGCCTTGGGGCGCGGAAAATAATCGTCGGCTCTGGCGCTTTTCGCGACATGTCAAAAAAAGGGGCGGGCGTTGCAGGCGGGGAGTTCGCGGTAAATATTCCCTTCCTTGAAACTATGTCCAAGAAAATCGGACGGGAGCGGCTGATTGTCGCGGTTGACGCCCGTGCCGGAGAAATTGTCGTGGACGGCTGGAAAACCCCCACAGGCCTAGACCTTATTGAAGCGGCAAAATTAGTTGAGCCTTTTGCCGGTGAACTGCTTTTTACCTGCGTTGAGCGTGAAGGCACCATGACGGGCATCGACCTTGCTCCTGTGCGCAAATTACGGGAAGCGGTTTCCTGTCAAATTACCGTCGCAGGCGGCGTTTCGACATTGGCCGAAGTTGAAAAAATCGCCGCCATCGGTTGTGACGTACAGCTTGGCATGGCTTTGTATACCGGAAAAATAAATCTTGCGGACGCTTTTACAGTTTCACTTAACTGGAAAAAAGGAGAAACTCAATTTCCGACTTCGGGCTCCCTGCTCCCCATCATAGTTCAAGCTCCCGACGGCCAGATATTAATGACGGGCTTTACCGATAATGAAGCGTTAGCTGAAACATTCAGGCGCGGCAATGTCTGTTTCCACAGCCGGACAAGAAACAAACTTTGGATGAAAGGCGAGAATTCCGGCAATGTGTTAAAATTAATCAGGTTGCGTACCGACTGTGATAAGGATGCCATTCTTGCCGTAGCGGAACCGAAAGGCCCTATCTGCCATACCGGCGCATGGTCGTGTTTTAAAAATAACAGAGACTATACATTGCAATTTCTGCAGAATATAATACAGGATCGTTTTCGCAATCCCGCGCCGGGTTCTTATACGGCCACGCTTGACGATGATCTTGTGCGTGAAAAAATTATGGAAGAGGCGAAAGAATTGTGCGGGGCAAAAGCTCGCGAAGAAATTATATGGGAAGCCGCCGATCTTCTGTATTTTACAACCGTGTTGATGACAAAGGCAGAAGTGAACATTCAGGAAATTCTTGACGAACTTGACCGGAGGCACAAAAAGTAAGTTTTTATGAGCGAATATTGGAATACCCGTATAAAAAATCTTTCCCCGTATGTACCCGGCGAACAGCCAAAGGACAGGAGATTCATTAAACTTAATACAAATGAAAATCCCTATCCGCCTTCACCTAAAGTTATCGAAGCTATTCAAAAAGCGGCAAATGAAAGCTTGCGCCTGTACCCCGATCCGGAATGTACTGAATTTCGCAAAGCGGCGGCCGAGCGTTACGGCGTTAAAGCAGAACAGGTTTTTGCAGGTAACGGTTCCGATGAAATTTTAGCGTTTGCTTACGGCGCGTTTTTTGAATCCGCCAAAGAAAGTGCCGCCGGAACAAACATTGAAAAAATTCAGCCTATACTGTTCCCTGACATAACTTACAGTTTTTACCCTGTTTATGCCAATCTTTGGGATATACCGTACAAATTAATTCCGTTACGCGATGATTTTACAATTAATACCGATGAATATAAAATCAACTCAGGCGGCGTTATCCTGCCAAACCCAAACGCCCCTACCGGAATAGCGCTGCCGTTAGAAGAAATTTTATCTCTTGCCGGGTATCTTGCCGGAATAGGGAAAGTCTTTATTGTAGATGAAGCTTATATTGCCTTTAGCGGCGCAAAAAGAGCAATGAGTAATGAGCAATTAGCAATTAGCAATGAGCAATTAGCAATGAGCAATGAGCAGGGAGCAAAACTTGGCTCTTTATCGGCTGTTCAGCATATTAATGGTAATCCTAATCTGTTGACGGTGCATACGCTTTCAAAATCCGCGTCTCTTGCCGGTTTAAGGGCAGGTTTTGCCATCGGTAATGAAAAATTGATAGAAGCATTATGCCGAATCCGCGATTCTTTTAATTCATATACTATGGACCGCATTGCCCTTGCGGGTGCGGCGGCGGCGGTTAGGGACGCGGCGTATTACGATGAAATAAACGGCCGTGTCGCCGCCACTAGGGAACGGGTGGCGGATTCCCTGCGCGGTCTTGAGTTTAGCGTTTTACCGTCACAGTCAAATTTTCTTTTTATAAAACCGCCGGGTATAAGGGGAGCGGACTTCTTTGCCGCATTACGTGAAAATGGAATTCTTGTAAGGCATTTTAATAAAGAAAAAATAAAAGATTATCTGCGGGTCAGTATTGGAACAGATAAAGATATGGACACATTCCTTGAGGGCTGCGAAAAGATTATCAGGAGAACAGTGTGAAGATAATTAAAAGCGGTGATTTTGATTCATATTGGAAAAATGAAACAAAACGCTCTGATGATGCCAAGACTGAAAAAGCCGTAAAAAAAATAATAGCTCAAGTACGCGCCAACGGAGACGCGGCTGTCAGGAAATTTGCTTCCATGTTTGACAAATCTTCCCCTCAGCGTCTGGAAGTACCGCTTGCGGAAGCAAAACGCGCTCTTAATCAGTTACGCGAAAATGACCGCGCTCTTGTGGATGCGATGGAACTTGCCGCTCTTCATATAAAAAGCTTTTCAGATAAACAGAGGGAACAATTCGCCGATTTTGAATTTGAAATGGAAGCGGGTCTTGTTACAGGCCAGCGTATAATCCCTGTTAAGAAAGCGGCAATTTATGTTCCCGGCGGGCGTTTCCCGCTTTTTTCCTCAGTCCTAATGTGCATGATTCCGGCTTTTTGCGCCGGTGCGGAAGAAGTGATTCTCTCATCTCCGCCGGCGCATGACGGTCTTCCGGATAAAAAAATACTTGCCGCCGCCGTGATAGCGTCTGAAGTTACACATAACAACAATGTCCGTATCTTCTCTATAGGCGGCGCACAGGCAGTCGCCGCTCTTGCTCTTGGCACTGAGTCCGTTCCGCGTGTTGACGTTATCGCCGGTCCCGGCAATAAATTTGTCGCAGCCGCAAAGCGTCTCTTGTTTGGTGAAGTTGGGATTGATTTTATCGCAGGCCCCACGGACGTGCTGATTATCGCGGATGGGCGGGCTGGCGACGGCGATATTGAAAAAAAAGCCGATCTTGCCGCGGCTGATATGCTGGGGCAGGCTGAGCATGACCCTGATGCCCGCGCAAGAGCATTGGTTCCAAACAAAGAACTTGCCGAAAAAATTGCCGCGGCTGTCGAGCGGAGACTTAAAATTCTGCCGACGGAAAAGACAGCCCGCGCTTCTTTAACTGCAGGCGGCCTTATTATTATCTATGAAACACAGGAAGAGGCGATCCGAATAGCCAACACAATTGCGCCTGAACACCTTGAACTCCAAACCGCCGATACTGACAGTTGGATTCCAAATCTGAGAAATTATGGTTCGCTTTTTATCGGCGCGCTTAGCGCTGAAGTTCTCGGCGATTATTCCGCCGGAATTAACCATACCCTGCCTACGAAAACAAGCGCCCGTTTTACAGGCGGCCTGTCCGTGCGCCACTTTTTAAAAACAGTTACAACACTCCGTTGCGCCCCGGGCGAAGGCTTTGAAAAAGCGCGTAACGCAGCTGAAACACTAGCCCGCGCCGAAGGATTGGAAGGCCACGCGTTGAGCGCGATGGCTAGAAAAGATTAATTTCCGGAAGATTTTCTCACAAAGATCACTAAGAAACAAAGATCACAAAGATGAATCAGGGGTTCTTGTTCGTTATCTTATCGTGAAGTCCACGCATAATCTTCGGACAAAAACCTTTTTCCCCCCTTTGTGATCTTTGTACCTTTGTGTTCTTTGTGTGTAGTCTTTCGAACTAATTATTCAACTCACCACGTTTAATTTTCTTGGTAGTGGTCATTTCCATCGGTTTATCAAGAATTACAACTCTGTCTATTTTTTGATAGGGCTGTAATCTTTGGTTGACTTCCGTAATGATCCAGTCGATTCTGCCTTTCATCTGTGCAGCGTCAGGAGTCGCTCCATTTGAGTCTTTGTATTCGGGATTGGGATACACAAGCGCTTCGATGGTTTCGCTTTTCATTTTCTTATCCTGAATATATCCGCGGATCAAAATTTGATCGATTTCCTCATAAAGCTGGAATTCATTTTCAATTTCTTCGGGATATACGTTTTTGCCGCCTTCCGTAACGATCATGTTTTTTGCGCGCCCTGTCAGGTACAGATAATTTTCGCCGTCCATATAACCCAAATCGCCTGTTTTCAGATAACCGTCGCCGGTAAAAGCGGCGGCTGTTTCTTCCGGTAATTGATAATACCCCTGCATTACCATCGGGCCTTTAACAATTACTTCGCCGACTCCGCGCTCGTCGGGATTGAGGATTTTCATATCTACTCCCGGGCAAGGACGGCCTACGCTGGTTTCTTTGTAAGCTTCAATAGGATTAATTGCGATAATAGGAGAAGTTTCGGTAAGACCGTAGCCTTGAACAAAGTCGATGCCAAGCTGGTTGTATTTTCTGAATACGCTTGGCGCCAGCGGTCCGCCGCCGCAGATACAAATACGTATTGATGTAAGGCTTGCCTTGTCCAGAACGAACCCGAACATTTTTTTGCCTGGATTCACTTTAAAAATCTTCTTTATAATACCGGAAATGCCCATCAGGAATGATATAAGTCCGTAAACGACAGGTCCTTTGGCTTTTAATCCGCGTATGATTCCGGCAAGAACTTTATTAAAGAGCATAGGTACGCCTAACAACATGGTGATCTTCGCTTCTTTAAGGTCTTTTAAAATTTGCGTTGTTACCATTCGTTTTCCAAAAACAACCTCGGCTCCCGTTGAAATTGTTTCTATAAATACCGCAAGCATTGTGTATGAATGATGAATTGGAAGGATGGCGTAAAATACGTCGGTATGTAAAACTATAAGGGGCGTTCCCTGAGCAAGATAACAATCTGAGACAAGGTTCTTATGCGTTAGTATGACTCCTTTGGGGATTCCCATTGTTCCCGATGTAAAAAGTATTGCCGCATTATCGGTATCTACCGCCTGTTCAATTTCGCCCTGTGGTCCGTCAAGGTCATAAATGTACGTTCCCAGTCCTTTTTTAAGAGAAAGAACTTTTTCAAGAACGGATGTTTTTGCCGTGTAATAATCATGTTTTTCTTCATCAACAAAAAGCATTCGCGCGCCGGAAGCTTTTATCAGCAGATCGGTTTCTTCATTTTTAAGCTGATAATCAATAGGAACAACAACGCCGCCCGCGAAAAGGATGGCAAGATACGCGATTGTCCATTCAGGAGCGTTCTTTCCTGTTACGGCGACCCTGTCTCCGCGGCGGATACCGTTGTTATGCAGCCAACGGGCGACGGCTTCTATCACTTTGAGCGCTTCCGTGTAATCCAGGCTGATTCTATTCGGCTCATAAATGGTAAAACAGGCGCGATGCGGATAACGGGAAACGGTTATTTTAAACATTTCAGGCAAAGTAGGCCATTCGCCGGAAAAGTCTTTTCCACGATAATCTTTTAAAAATTCCCAGGGTTTTTCAGTGTACGGAACAGACATTTTATCCTCCAAAATAACATTTTTTTTACGGGTATTAGATACCCTACTAAATTTTGACAAAAACTGTAAATCAAAGTTACATAATAATGTCACTTTTACCTGTAACTTTTCATTAATTCTATAGTATTATAATAGTAATGAAAAGCTTTTTTATAAAAAAACCGATCATTTTGCATCTATTTGTAGCTATTTTTACGCTTTTTTCATGTACAGCCAGAATTGACGGCAATATTACTGCGGCCGGTTCGGCTGTAATGACTGTAAGCATGTCTTTGGGGCAAAGGGTAACCGCATTAATTCGCTCCATTGCCGCCGCAGGCGGGCAGGAGCCTGCTCAGATACTGGACGGTCAATCCATAGCCCGGTCAATGTCAAAAGCTTCCGGAATTGACTCTGTAACGTTTAAAAACACTTCTCCGTCTGCGGTTGAGGGACAGGTGCGAATTTCACAGATAAATACTTTTCTTGCTTCAACGGACAAGAAGGGGTTTATTACTTTTGAACAGGGCAATTCCGGCGGCAGATGTGTGTTTTCCATTAACATGGAAAATTGCCCTGCAATGATTGAATATCTTTCTTCGGATATTTGCGATTACTTAAACGCGCTCATGGCTCCTATTGCCACAGGCGAAAAAATGACCAAGGCAGAGTATCTGGAACTTGTAGCCTCTTTTTACAACAAGTCAATAAGCGATGAAATAGCATCTTCAAGAATTCGCGCCTCCGTTGATTTTCCCGGTGCCGTAACAAGCGCAAAAGGCGGAACCTTCTCCGGCAAGAGGGCGGTTTTTGACATTCCTTTATTGGACTTGCTGGTCTTGGAGACTCCGCTGGTTTATGAAGTTAATTGGAAGTGAGAAGTTAGAAGTGAGATTGTTGTTTGTTATCTAAGCGTGATGGTAATACGCTGATCTTGCGAGCAATAACACTTCTCACTTATCATTTCTCATTTTTCACTTATTTACTTTTTAGCTTTCTGCTTCCATTCTCTTTCTATTCGGGCTTGTTCTTCTTTGGTTAAGTTGGCTGTTTTTGTAGCTACGCTTTTTTTGTTGGCGAGCGGATTTTTTAGCACTGGCGGCGGAAGTTTGTCGCAAATTTCCTGCAGTTTAAACGCGATTGAATTATATTTTCCGGCAGTGGAAAAATCCGACGCATTCTGCATCGCAAGCTTTTTATACTCTTTAATCAGCATTGTGAGCTCGTCTCTGTCTTTGCTATTTTTGTATTTGTTTACTTCAAAATCTACATCTAATATCATTTTTCCCCCCTATATATTGTAAATATTAAAATCTGTAGATAAGGATACACCATCCAAAACTAAAATGTCAATATATTTTAATTGAGGTATTTTTAGAATTATAGTTTATTTAGCTTTTCAAGTTGGTTTTTTCTGAGCATTTTATTGAGGATACGGTAGAGATCATTACGGTCATCCGGGGGAAGGGACAGAATATCACGGAGTTTTTTTACGCTTCTGGGATCTATATTTGATATGTCCGTTTCAGGGCCTCTTTCTTTTTCTGGTTCCATAAACAATTTGTAGACTGGAATTCCTAAAGCGTCCGCCAGAGCTTGCAAGCGGTCGGCGGGGGGCATCGATCCTTCTCTTTCATAATGGCTTATCATAGTTCTGCTTATGCCGCTTGTCATGGCTAAATCGTACTGGGAAATTCCCTGTTTTTTACGGTAATAAGCCACATTTTCCGCAAATACCCGCGCAATGGTTCTTTCTTTCATAAGATACATAATAAATTGATGATCACAATAGACCAAAATACGGTCTATTGTTTTTTTTATTTTATCTGTCTTATGTAAGGTTTATCTAAAATTACAGGCTGTTTATCCGTAAAAACGTCTTTTTTTAAAATCTTTATCATTTTTTATTCAAAATGCCTATTTTAAATGCTTGACAAAATGTTCATAATATGGTCTAAAATATTATTTAATGGCTCTTGACGCGGTCTAGGGCAAAAACTTTATTAAGGAGCAAAAAGATGAAGGAAATGCAGAAATTGTGGGTGATTGTGTTGGTTGTGGGGTTGGTTTTTAGTTTTATGGGGTGTGGTGATGATGGGGGGGAGGATCCGGGGACGGGAGGAGATACTATCAAATGGACTAATGATGCAAATGCGACTCTGACAGTTCTTAATAACACTACTAAAGACATGGTTATTTTTCAGGGGCAAACGCCTACTATTAATAGCATCTTAGGCGGAGTTAGGGGAGGAGCCAGTAGGGAATTTGATATTTCAAATCAAGTTACTGATTTTGCCGTTGGCGGCTTTATGATATTACGGGGTATTACCTTGGAGCAATATAATGCCAATAAATCAAATTTAAGTCTGGCAAAAATTGAGTATTCCGCAATGGCGACTTATGGTCAAGGCAAGAAGTTCCGTACGGAAATTATGCCCAGCTATATTGGCGATTATGCTTACAGGGTTACAAACATTGGAAGGATCGGTATGGAATTACGAAAGGACAGTCCCGATGGGGAAAAAGTCGCGTATCTTCCATCGCTTGCTTCAAATATGCTTCTTTATGCCGATTCTACATCATCTTATTCCCTATACCCCGTATATGTTTATTTCAGCAGAAGTACCGGACAAGTTACCACGTTAAAGCCGACATCCATGTTTGAAACGGTTACCGTAGCGCCCCGCGCGGCGACAGGCGGACAAATCCAGTCGTACACATTCCCCGCTGATTCGGGGGCGACATGGGATAGTATTAAGAACACGCTAACATCCCCTGTGGCCTATGTTACTATTACGAGTAACGTTCCAAATCAAACGGGACGGGTTACCATTGCCGGAACTAACAGGTTTAACAGTCAAAACGGTTTTGACGGAATAGGTTCAGGAGAAACATTGACATATGAAATTCCCAGTACCGTTGCCGGAACAGAGAAGGCTCTGGCCCTTCAATATTATAATGGGGCAATAACAATATATGTCAAAATGAACGGTAATACACCCGTCCTAAAGAACGGCTATGACTATAATGTTACAATCAGTGGAAGCGGTTCATCCGTGGATGGATATACGGTTATATGTACCGAAAGCGCCAATCCTCGCGATTTAAGCAATGATATAGACTCACTTTAATTTATACGGTTAACGCTGTCCAAATTGGTAATTACCGGTTTGGGCAGCTTGTTTATATTTGTTCTGCTATTAGGTAACTTTAATGAAGAAATTTATTTATTTAGTTTTTTTTCTGATCATCAGTTTGATTTTTGCCTCTTGTTCTGATACGGACAATTCAAATAATGATCCTCCTCCGGTTATAAAAACCGGAAAGGTAACATTTTTTAATGAATCAAGCTACAAAGTTGTGATCCATCAGGACACTTTCAGCGGTCCGGTATTATTGGAACTATCGGCAGGTGGATCGAAAAAAGTTGATGTCCGTATCAGCGATAATTACGGATCTGGTTCAACTTTTTCTATTGAATATTTGTACCGGATAAACGACGCTTTTGACACCGAAAGCGGTGATGTAATAGCAAGCGGTATTGACCCCAATGTGCAGATTAACTTTGTTGTAGAAGAAAATAAATCCTACACCAAACAGATACCGCAACCGCAGAATCTAGAATTTCGCAATGCGTTTATTAAAATTTTAAATTCTTCAAGTTTACAATTTGAATTGAAATATTTGGGGACGGTGTTCAAACAGACCGGAAATGGCAATATCCCTGTCGCGCCCGGAAAAACCGGGGTTTACAAACTGCCGCTTGGCACTGAAGGGGGCATACCTGCCGAAGGAAAGTTGTACCAAAACTATCAGATAGCTTCAACATTTGAAAATACCGTCATTCCTGATTTTACCGCGAAGAATGGTTTTATATACAGTTTTACATATAACGGAAACTCGGTTATTAAAACCGGAGAACAAACAATTATTTTTAGATAAGGAGAAACTAAAATGAAAAAAATTTTTGTGTTAATGGCAATTCTTGCGCTGGTTCTAGCGGGGTGTGGCGATGAGAATTCGACAAATAATGGGGATGATGATAATGGCGGCAATAATAACAATACGTCGCTTAAAATTCAAAACGAATCCTTTTCCGAAATTACTGATGTAAGATGGTCTAATGTTATTTTTACTCAGGGCGCTGAATCAATTAGAAATGGTTCATATGTAACAAAGGATGTTCAGGAAGGGAATGGATTTATTTATTTTAAACGGAAAACAAACCCTATCAACAGCCGTACAGATCAACCGGTTGTGGTTGAAAAAAATGGACAAAATGTTTTTGTTATTACCGATAATACTCTTATTGTTGATGTAGACAACCCCAATAATAAAGGTACGTTTGGCACTTTGGGAGTTACCAGAGAACCTCAGATAACATTAAAAGCGGGCGATACCCCTATTGAACAATTCGGGGATTATAATTTTGGTTCCTCTCTGCTTAATATTGACAAAGACGTCACCTTTACCATAGGCAATTCTGGGAAAGCAGACCTGAGATTTAATGTCGTTGAAGGTAACGTTATCAATCTGTCGAATAACGCTTCCGGTTATTTTAGCGTTAATCAGCAGCCATTTGCCTCAATGACTATTGCGCCGGGAAGTACGACAACATTTGTTATACGCTTTAGCCCGAAAACAAAGGGAAACAATTTTAATGCTGAAGTAACGATCAAAACCAACAGCGAAAATAACGCCGAATTTACCTTTAGAGTAAAGGGAAATGGGAGCGATGAGTATAAAATCGGAGATACAGGCCCCGGCGGCGGAATGATCTTTTATGCTCAAGGTGGTCAGTACAAAGAATGCAGCGGAGAACTGGGTACTTATAATTGGGCTGATGCGGTAAATACTGCAAAAAATTATCAAGGAGGTGGTTTTACTAACTGGAGACTTCCTGACAGGGGCGAGCTTGATTTATTATACCAAAACAGAAACGTCTTAGGTGGATTTTTAAATAATGGTTACTGGTCATCAACTTCGGCGGATACTTATAACAGTTATTTTCATAATTTCTCGACCTCAAGTTTGAGTGTTATGTATGAGACTTCTTATTCTTATTATAATCATACTGTCTCTTCTGGAACTCAGGACTATGGCAGCAAAACAAATTCTTTCAGGGTTCGCGCTGTCCGGTCTTTTACTCTATAAGTTTTAGTAGGGTAGGGAAGCGGGGAAATAGTCAGTGAATAACGGACTGTAATTCCCCGTTCCCTGTTCTTTAAATTTGTAACGGACAAAAATATCTTTGTGATCTTCTCTTTCTTCGTGTTCTTGGTGTGAAATTCTTCTCTCCCGATCTTTGTTTATCTAAAAAACGTAAATTGAAAAAAATGGTGATTATTAAATACTTGACAAAACCGCCATTTTATTATAATTTATAAGTAGAAAGTCCACGAAGAACCGCTTGCTGACATTGCGGTAGCCTTACAAACCGGGTTTGTATGATGCGCTTCGGGGTTTTTTTATCCTCATTCCCAACCTTTAACCCACCACTTGAACGCTCTAGGGGTATTATCCACTTGTTTACAAGCTGATTATTTTTGTATTAAACTAATATACTCATCTTTATTAACTTTCATTAGTTTTTCTAATTTATTAGCATCTGCAATATCTTGATCCCTACCTGCTGTTCTTTTATTTATTATTAAATCATTTATTGAAATTATATTTATTTTAATATTATCAATATTTATTATATTTTTTCGTTTATAACATTCTTCCATGATAATACCGCTTGCTTCTTTAA
>Ga0268262_10002832_pt1 | contig 19549 bp, 19 predicted proteins | sample TergutNc150P3_FD_190354 | JGI IMG/M metagenome (GOLD analysis project Ga0268262, IMG submission 190354) | Nasutitermes corniger P3 segment gut microbial community from laboratory colony in Florida, USA - Nc150 P3 (SPAdes) (version 2) | ecosystem: Host-associated > Arthropoda: Insects >...
GGGGGGGGGGGGGGGGGGAGATCAACGTTTATTTTATATACGTACATATTACACAAAGATATAACGCTTGCCATAAAATTATCGCTTAGAGCCTCCTGTGGAGGCTCGGCAAAGCAAATTTTAGAACTAAAGGTCATAACTTGAGTAAATATAGAAAAAATAGAGTTCTAAATAATACTCAGTCCGAATGATTCATAACTTTTAACCTTCTCATCCAGACTTATTAAAGTAAATTTGCTATTAATAGCTTCCCATATCAAAAATCGGTCAAAAGGGTCTGTAATTTCATAAATTGCACAATTCTCCTTCGGAAATCTGCCAGTCTTTTGAAAATTCCACAGAACCCTTACTTTCCAAAGTTCCTATGCTTCTTTTTTTTGTATTCTTCCAAGTGCCATAAGGAACAATAACAGCAAAAGCCTCATGCTTCTGGTCATAAGATAACGCAAACTCTTCACCAGATAAAACATCTTCCATAATAGAAGAAAATTTTGCTTTCGCTTCCTTTAACTCTAAAATTTTCATATTTCATCCTTGACTGAATAAGAAACTGCAACGCATATTAAATAATTTAGTAAATTCCCAAAATGTTCAATGCCTTTCCACACATAGCATCTATAGACATAGGTAGCCACAGCACAATTATTTTGATTGCAAAAAAAGAAGATAATATAGTCCGGGCTTTGGTGCAGAAGATTGAAGTATGCAGACTTAACGAGGATAACTTTGAAAAGCTTTGCGAAATTTTAGCTGATTTTAGAAGTCTGGCTCACTCGCTTGGTGCGGAGATAAAAGCCGTAGCTATGACAGAGGCGGCACGAAAAATCAAAAACCAAAAAGAATTATTGCAAGCGGTGGAAAAAGCCGTTTGGGTGAAGCCTCGCGTGATAAGCGGGGAAGAGGAAGCGGAGCTTTCTTACAAGGCGGTTTCAAAGATTTACGGGCAGGGAGTTTTAACCGTTGATGTCGGTGGTGGTTCAACGGAGCTGGCAAATGGGAAGAATTTTTTGAGCATTCCCGTTGGCGCGCTTGCGCTTTACAAACAGATGGGTGCTATACCTGGTCCCGAATACAAGAAATGGGCAAAGGATTTTTTTAAAGAAATTAATTTAAAACCGTTTGCGAAAAGAGAAGCGTATTTTGTTGGCGGAACAGCCGTAGCCCTCGGTATGCTCGTGAAAGAGATGAAAACTTTTGATGCGAATGCTTTAGAAGGGCAAACAATTTTTGTTGCAGATATTGAACGGATTATAATTCATTTGAGCAACTTGTCTGCCGAGTTGCGAAACGCAATGCCGGGCTTGGAACAGGGCAGGGGAGATGTGATTATATGCGGGCTTTACTGGGTCCGTTCCCTTTGCGAAAAATTGAAAATAGATTCAATAAAAATTTCAACTTTAGGACTGAGATTCGGATTGCTGTATGACTAATCCCGTTAGCGAATGGATTTTAAAGGCATCGCAATTCGCAGAACCTATTGTAGAAGTTGCAGGCAAGGCGGATGCTTTGCCAGCAAAAATAAATTGGCTGCTTTTGGGCTGTGCTTTGCAGCAAGGCATAAGTTTAATGGAATTGCAATGTTTTTTAACTGAATTGCAAAAAAAAATAGGCGACTTGGCAGAGCTTCCCGCTCCTTCCGAAAATTTGATTCTAAGCGTGATTTCAAAATGCGACCTTATAGAATGGAGCTTGGCTCCGCAGGCAGCCGGCATAGTTTGCAGCGTGGGCAGGTTTGCGCGTGCTAGGAAAAATCGCTTGGACTTATGGGTGCAAAGCCGTTCCCCGGCTGATATTTGGCGGGAATGCGGTGAAATTTTTTATATGGGAAAAAGCAATCCATTGCGTCCAAAGGTTTTGGCTTTTTTGCACCGCTTGGCTTCGCTCTCGCGCACAGGTGCGGGGGAATTGCCGCCGCTCCCAAATTCCGCAGGGGTAAAACGCTGGCTAATTCAGGCAAAAATCTATGACCCAGACGAAAACCCAAAAGAAAAATTGAAAACAGCAAATTCCCTTTACAAGGAACTATATCCCAAAAATCCTAAACTCGCTTGGCACGCCTTGCAATTTTTCGCAGAACCCCTAGGAGATGGCTATTTTTGCCAAAGAATTTTCCCCTGCAAGTTATGCCCTGTAAGCGGGCGTTGCAGGTGGTGGAGATAGTTTACTATATTCAAATTATGCGCAAATTCATCTTTATCGCTTTTTTCTCTCTAGCTCTTTCGCTAGGCTTGCTTTCTTGCGGTTTGCATAGCTTATTTGCCGATGATTTATCGGACTCAAGAATAGTGGATGCATTGCAAGAAGCTCTTTTTCTAGGTAGCCAAACTGCGGCTGACAATTTATCATCTCCATGCGCGAATCCGAGTAATGGAGGGTGTACTTCGGGCTACTTGGGGAATACACAAAAAATTGACGCGCAGGGAACTACATTGGAAATTGACACGCCGAACTACGTTAAAGATGTTTTAGGTGGAATAGATTCTTTCATAGGGAAAGTACCGACTCCTGTACAGCCTTTGCTTACGAGCATTTCCGGTTTCCATGGATATGGGGATAAAATAAAAAAAACATTGAACGAAGGAGCCGAACAAGCAGCCAAAGAAGCTGTCCCGTTGTTTAGAGATGCTATTTTTGGAATGTCGTTTAGCGATGCACGTAATATTTTGTTTGGGAATGATAACACTGCTGCAACTTCTTATTTGAAAGATAAGACATTTCCTCACTTGAAGGAACTTTTTGGGGGTAAATTAGCTGCTATGCTTAACAAGCTAAAGCTAAACAGTTTTTGGTCTCCTATAGCAAGCAACTACAATGCATTCGCAGGTAGTTATAAATCCATGAGAGCAAATCCTGTCTATAACAGCTACAAGTTTCCTGGCTTGCCTTATGAAACTGATCTACCAACCGATCTTTCCGGGTATTTGTCAGACTATGCAACTGGCAGAGCCTTGGACGGTTTGTTTTATATGGTGGGTGTGCAGGAATCAAAGCTCAGAGCAGACCCTTGGGGAGCGGTCAAGGCTGTTAGTGGTTTTATAACTGATGCTATTGGCGATTTGCTGGGCGACGTGTTCAGCAAAGCAAAAGAGGGATAGGTGAAAGTAAATGTTTTTTTTGACATAAAAGTCATTATAGATGGTTTTTTTTTAGAAAAAATGCGTACGGGCATATACTTCGTAGCTTGGAATACGCTAAATGTTATGCAAAAAAATAAAAATTTTAATATTACGCTTGCGTATCCGGTGGAGCGTGAAGGTTCAGTTTCATTGAGAAAAATAAAAAAGCATAATTTTTTTTCACCGTTTAAATTTGTCTGTGCTGGAGCTGAGTCAAAAATGCTGGTACAGCAGAGGATAAAAAATCATAAGGAAAATAAAAATTATATAAAAATGTTTTATAATTATTTTATTTTAATAAAGTTAAAACAAAAGGAAAAATTCTGCTATAATAAAGAGCATTTTAAAGATGCTGAGATTTATCTTTCGCCATTTAATGTGATTCCTCAAAAAATTATAGAACAAGAACATATAAAAAAAATCTACATTTTATACGATACAACCCCTATTATATTTCCAGAGTATTTTGTCAATAACGTCAGCAGGCACATATACAATTTAATGCTGAATACTTTAAATAAAAATACCTATTCTTTTTGCATTAGCCAGAGTTGCAAAGATGATTTTTTAAAATATTGCGGAGATAAGCTGGATTCGGATAAAATGTTTGTAACCCATATTGCTACAAACCAGAATTATACCCCTAATTATGACAAGCAAGAGCTTATTCAAATTTTGAAAAATTACAATGTAGAACATAATCCAAGCGATAAATATTTATTTTCTCTTTGCAGTTTGGAGCCGCGTAAAAATTTGCCTTTTACCATATCCTGTTTTTTAAAATTCATAAAAAAGCACAATATACAGGATTTGTATTTTTACTTAGGCGGCAATACTTGGAGAAGTTTTAAATTTGCAATGGCAAAAATTTTAGAAGAGGCTGGCGAGTTCCGGCATAAGATAAAACTACTCGGTTATATAAAAGACTCGGATTTAAATATGCTATACAGCAATAGCCTGTTTTTTACATATTTAAGCCAATACGAAGGCTTTGGGATGCCTCCTTTGGAAGCCATGCAAGCTGGGACTCCCGTCATCACGAGCAATAACAGCTCATTGCCAGAAGTTGTTGGCGATGCTGCAATTTCTATAACATACAATGATGAGGTAGCTGTTATAAAAGCATTTGAAGATTTTTATTTTAATAAGGATATGAGGAAGGATTATACAGCAAAAGGTTTGGAAAGGGCAAAAATGTTCAGTTGGGAAAAATGCGTAAGGAAAATGATGGATGTTATGGAGAAAATGGCGGAAAATGTATGAATAAGATAGGTGTTTTTTTTGACATCAAAATCCTCATAGACAATTTTTTTGCTAAAGGTACAAATAGATCTGGTATATATTTTGTAGCTTGGAATGTGCTGAATGTTATGCAAAAGAATAAAAATTTAAATATCACGTTAGCCTATCCGGTGGAACATGAAGACTCATCTTCATTAAAAAAGATAAGAAAACATCCGTTTTTTTCGCAGTTTGAATTCGCCTGCACTGGTGCTGGTACGGAATTGGAAATGGTGATAAAACAGAGGATAAAGAGATATAGAGAAAAAAAAATCTATATAAAAATGTTTTATAACTATTTGTGTTTAAAAATGCTAAAACGTAGAGAAAAACTCCACTACAATAGAGAGTATTTAAAAAATGCTGAAATTTACCTATCGCCATATAATGTGATTCCTCGCAAAATATTAGAGCAAGAGCATATAAAAAAGATTTACATTTTATATGATATTATTCCTATTAAGCTTACGGAATATTTCGGTAGCATAGGATTCAATTTAATACTAGAGAGTTTAAATAAAAATACCTACTCTTTTTGCATCAGTCAAAGCTGCAAAGATGATTTTTTAAAACATTGCGGAGATAAGCTGGATTCAGATAAAATGTTTGTAACCCATATTGCTACAAACCAGAATTATACCCCTAAATATGGCAAACAAGAGCTTATTCAAATTTTAAAAAAATACAATGTTGAGCATAATCCAAATGATAAATATTTATTCTCTCTTTGTTCTTTGGAACCGCGTAAAAATTTGCCTTTTACCATATCCTGTTTTTTAAAATTTATAAAAAAGCATAATATACAGGATTTGTATTTTTACTTAGGCGGCGGAGCTTGGAAAAGTTTTAAATCTGTTATGGCAAAAATTTTAGAAGAAGCTGGCGAATTCCAGCATAAAATAAAACTGCTCGGCTATATAGAAGATTCGGATTTAAATTTGCTATACAGTAATAGCTTGTTTTTCACATATTTAAGCCAATACGAAGGCTTTGGGATGCCACCTTTGGAGGCTATGCAAGCCGGAACCCCCGTCATAACGAGTAATAACAGTTCATTGCCGGAAGTTGTTGGAGATGCGGCAATTTCTTTAACATATAACGATGAGTCTGCTGTTATAAAGGCATTTGAAGATTTTTATTTTAATGAGGATATGAGAAAGGATTATACAGCAAGAGGTTTGGAAAGGGCAAAAGTGTTCAGTTGGGAAAAATGCGTTCAACAGATGATTCATTTTATAGAGGAGATTGCAAAATGTTAAAATTGCTTAGACTAAAAATTCATAAAAGAAAATTGTTGAGTTTTTATAAAAAAGATTTTTTCACTCAAAATCATTTTAAATACCCATTGAGTTGCACAAGTCAACTCTGTAACCAATATTTTTGGAATTTTCCTTTTTTTCAATACTGGTGTGAACAGTTAAAGATAGAACCTAAGATGCATCGCAAACAGTGGGAGTGGGTTTACGTAGCCCAAGTTCTTTTTGAAAATGGATTTTTAAAGCAAGGTAACAAGGGTCTTTGCTTTGCTGCAGGGCAAGAGCCACTTCCGGCTTTGTTTGCAAGTTTAGGCTGCAAAATTACGGCAACGGATTTGGACATAAGCGCAGAGACTGCTAAAATATGGGAATCCACTAACCAAAATACAGGAAACAATATTAAGAATTTAAATAAAAATGGGGTTTGCTCAGATGATTTATTTGAAAAAAATGTGCAATTTCGTAGTTTAGATATGAATAATATATCTGACGAGTTAAAAGATTTTGATTTTAATTGGAGTTGTTGCGCCTTTGAACACCTTGGTGGTATAAAACATGGCTTGGATTTTCTGGTAAATAATCTTAAAACATTGAAGGCTGGGGGAATAGCGGTACATACCAGTGAATTCAATTTAACTTCTGACGAAAAAACTTTAGAGACTAAGAATTTATGCATTTTTAGAAAAAGAGATTGCATAGAAATTGTGAGTAAATTGGAGCAAATGGGGCATTATGTTTATCCATTTAATTTTTGGATAGGAAATGAGCTTTTAGATAATTTTGTTGATATTCCTGCCTATAATTCAGACTTTCATTTGCGTTTGAATTTATTAAACCATGTAAGTACCAGTTTTGGGATTATTGTTAAGAAAAAAGAGTAAATGTGTTCTTTTTAATTCGTATAGGATAGGAATTTTTCTATATTTGTATTTTTATGACACAAATAGGGGAAGAACAATGCTTAAAAAACTCTACTATAATATGCGCAGTTCTTGGTTTGGTGAATTAAGAAGAATGATTAGTGAATTAAGGGAAAACATTGCCCTTTCATCAATAACTTCCAATTATGCAGAAATAGAGCTTGCGGAGCGATTAAAAGACCAGATTAGACTGGAACGTTTTGGTTATAAAGTTTATTCTCAAAGTGATGAAGACGGCATTTTGTCAGAAATTTTCAGGCGAATAGGGACTACAAATAAGAAATTTGTGGAATTCGGTGTTCAAAACGGACTGGAATGTAATGGTCATTTTCTTCTGCATAAGGGCTGGCAAGGTTTATGGCTAGAAGGTTCTTCGGTTTATTGCAAGCAAATATGTAATAATTTTAAAGTACCAATAGCGAATAAACAACTCAATGTTGTCAACGCTTTTATCAATAGGGATAACATAAATGATTTGATTAGGAGCGGAGGTATGAATGAAGATATAGATTTACTTTCTATAGACATAGACGGTAATGATTATCATGTTTGGAAAACGATTAATTGTGTAAAGCCAAGAGCGGTCTGCATTGAATACAATGCTAAATTTCCACCTGACTTTGAATACATAATGGAATATGATGCAAACCATATTTGGGATGAAACTGATAAACAGGGTGCTTCTTTAAAGAGCTTGGAGCTTTTGGGTAATGAATTGGGGTACCAATTGGTTGGAACTAACTTAAATGGAATTAATGCTTTCTTTGTAAAAAAAGAATTGGCAAAAGATTTGTTCATTCTTCCAGCAACCTCGGAAAATTTGTACAATCCACCAAGGTTCCATTCAATTAGATATATTTCAGGTCATCAATCGCGTTATTATGTGGGTAATTAATTATTAAATTTCTTCTTTATCAAACTGAATATCATCTCTCTTTCATTTTTGTCTAGCCCAAAGAAAATGGAACTGAATATAAACGGTAAAATAAAGCTTATGCTTGTTGCAATCAATGCTTTCCAATTTTCTGTATTAAAACTTATAAAAAATGACAATGGAGTTGAAATTAAGACCACAACTACTAATTTTAAAATTATTTTGTAGATGAATTCACTAGTCGAAAACTTTATTAAAGCTCTTGTAAAAAAAAGAATCACTACAATACGAACAATATTGACACTGATATAAATTATCGGAACAGTTACTGGCGAAAAACCGAGTTTAAAGAAAAGATACGTGAAAATAAGATGGTGCATCGTTAATAGACTATCAACCATTAAGAACTTTTTAACTTTTCCTGTTGCTGTTATAGAAAAAGAACATGGAATGAAAAGCATACATAAACACCAATCCATAAGCCTGATTTGGCAAAAAATAACAGCATATTCAGGAACAGTTTTCAACCATAGATGTAAAATAAAGTCCATATTTAATACAAACGGAACAACAATGGCAAATGAAGTCAGAAAAGAAAATTTTATGGAACGAAATAACAAACTATGTAAATATTCCATATCGCCTCTCGCGTAAGATTTTGTTATTTGCGGATTAACTGCAGCAAAAAAATTATTGGCAAATTGCGTTATCCCGTTGCTGACCTGTGTCATAATTCCGTACGCCGCATTTGCCACAACGCCGTGAAATACGTTCAAAATCATATTAACTCCCTGCAAAGCGGCAATCACAGAGATTCCATTTAACGTTGTCCAACCGCTAAAACCCATCCTTTCCAAAAACATTTTTTTATTCCAAAACCACTTAAAATGGGTTTCCTTAAAATTCTTATGGCAGTACATTATGTAAAAACTAACTCTGGCAATATAAAGACAAAAGAGCAAGATGGAATAAAATTTCAATTTATCCATAGGAGCAAAACCTAGAGAAATTGCAATTGCAAGATAAAACAGGGAGTCTGCAATTCCTATATAAGCATAAACTTTCATTCTCTCATGCGCATTTATCGCAACCATATATGGTATTTGTAAAATGCCTAGGCAGGTGGCAAAGATGGAGAATTGGTAAACGAAATTCGCAACCTCCATTCGCTCGCTCGGAATGTTCAACTGCGTATTCAAGAACCAAAGCCCAACGGTCTCTCCTAAGATAAAAATGAGGAGAGCGGTAAAAATATGAATAACTATGCTTAGGTCAAAAGTTTTTTTCAACTGCTCAAAATCGCCTTTTCCCAAATCAAAGGTGAAAAATCTGCTGGTTGCGGAAGCCATTGCAGTTTGTATAAAGGAAAATAAAACGATGATTCCGCCAACGACATTGTAAATGCCAAAATCGCTAACCCCCAATTGCGCCAAGACTTCTCTGCTCGTATATAGCCCTACTACAAAGGTCAAGAAGCTACGAGAATAGAGAAACAGCGTATTTTTCGCTATGCGTTTGTTGTTTTCTACGTTAGAGTTTTGCATTAGGTTTGTCTACGCCCCTTGCCACTCTATTATAAATACGTTATTACGAAGCATGGAAAATAAGATAGAAAAAGTTTACTATATTTATATCATAAAACAGGGAGTTTGTATTATGCAAGCCAACTTAGTTCAAATACGAGTTGATATGCTAAGAATTTTAGGAGAAAAGAATGATAAGTTATGAATTATCGCAAATGAAGTACCAAGAACAAAAGGGGCTTATTTCTGTGATTGTTCCTATTTATAACAATGAGATTTATTTAAAGGAATGTTTAAATAGCCTTCTTGCACAAACTTTTACAAATTGGGAAGCACTTTTAGTAAATGATGGTTCAACGGATAATACAGGAAAAATAGTTGATGAGTATACAGAAAAAGATTCTCGTTTTATTGCGATTCACAAGCAAAACGGAGGAGTTTTATTGGCTAGGAAAATGGGGCTGGAAAATTCAAAAGGTGAATTTATAGCAAATATAGATCACGATGATACATACCATCCACAATTTTTAGAAAAAATGTATGAGAAAATAACGTCGGCAAATACTGATTTTGTTTGGTGTAAAAATCAATTTGATGACAATGAGTTTAATGCTTATTATCATGTAACAGATTATAAATGGGATGAAAATAAATCTAAAAATGTTGAAATTATGCTAACGTACGCACAAGGAATGAGCTGGCTTACATGGGATAAATTGATAAAAAGAAAAATTTATACCCAAGTTCGTTTTCCAAGCATGAATATTATTTTTGGTGAAGATCCTGTCCAAATGCTTCAAGTTGCTTATAATTCAAACTCTGCTGCATTTGTTCCAGAAAATCTTTATTTCCATAAGAAAGGGGGAGCCAGCACAAGAGTAGATTCAATCTCTGTTATTCAGACTGTGATTATCATTGACGATATTCTTAAAAATCTCTTCAACGGAATTGTCCCCGAAAATGTAAAAAATATTTTTTATTCTAATTTTTGTAGAAGAATTGCCTATTGTTACTATCAGTTGGATAAAAAAAAGAGGGAAAGATTCAAAGATAGATTAAAGCCACTTTTATCAGAATCTATAAAACTTGAAAAGAATTTAAAATTGAAAGCATGTTTATTTCTAGCAAATAAAAGAATAGAATTCCCGTTTATGCTATGGGAGAGTATTAGAAATTTTAAAAAAAGGATACCAAATGATTAATGAAAAATCTGTACAAGGTTACTCTGATTCTAATGGTCAGTGCAAAATATGCAATAATACGCAAGGTCATCAGCTTGTGTTTGCTCGTGAAATGATATTTGGATTTCGCGACGAGTTCCTATATTTTAAATGCCCTGTCTGTGGTTGCTTGCAGATTTCTGAAATACCCAAAAATTTATCAAAATATTATCCTCAAGATTATTATTCATATCAACAAATTTCTATAAATACTAAGTATGCCCTTCTTATAAGGGCATATATACGCGGTTTAACGTTTTTGAAATATGGTCCATATTTGAGACGTCAAGATTTGCCAAGACTTAATTTTTTAAAGACTTTGAAAAATTTTAAGAAAGAAAATGCTATATTGGATATTGGATGCGGAGCAGGTCATTTATTACAAGAAATGAAAAATTGGGGATATTTAAATTTGACAGGCATAGATCCTTTTATAAAAGAAGACATTTTGTATCCGTCTGGCGTTAGAGTATTGAAGCAGGAAATAAACGAACATAATGGTAAATATGATTTGATTATGCTTCATCACTCATTTGAACATATGCCAGAACCTCATAATGTATTAGAAAATATTTATAAAATTTTAAATGACGATGGCATATTATTAATAAGAATTCCCGTATCGGATTCTTTCGCTTACCGAAAATATCAAAACAATTGGTATCAACTTGATGCCCCACGGCATTTTTTCTTGCATACAACAAAAAGCATGAGTTATTTAGCTAAAAATAACGGCTTTACTATAAAGGACGTAATTTATGATTCCACAGAGTATCAAATTCTTGGCAGTGAAACATATTGCAGAGATATAAGGCTTATTGATGGAATAAAATTTACATCGACGTATATTCAAGAGTGTAAAAAAATTGCTAAATATCTTAATAAAATAAAAGATGGTGATCAATGCTGTTTCATTTTAAAGAAAACTGTTTCTTAGGAGATTTCAAATGAATATGGAAAAAATAAAATGCCTTTTATGCGGCAGAGAAGCACGATGTGTTGAACAAAATTATCCGGGTTATCAGGAACCGGATACATTTTTTATCTATAATTGTGCATATTGCAATGCCCAGTTTTCATACCCAAGGGTAGAGGCAAGGCACATTTACGAGATGATATATAAAAAAGCAGAAACTGTACCTGGATATGATAGATATTACGAGTATAAAAATAAGGTTAAAACTGTAGAAAATCCGCTGCAATATTTAGCTAGTGCAGAAGAAGCATATTGGGTTATAGATAACTCGCTTAAACAAGATATAGGCAAAAAAAATTTGAAAATCCTTGAATGTGGTTGCGGAATGGGTTATTTGACATATTCTTTGCATAAGGCTGGGTTCAATGTTATAGGATTGGATATTTCTCAGAACGCAGTTAACGAGGCAACTGAAAATTTTGGCGAGCTTTATGTCTGTGCTAATATTTTTAAATATGCTATAGAGCATAAAGAGGAATATGATAGAATAATTCTTACCCAAGTTATAGAACATATAGAAGAGCCAATCAAGTGGCTGGAAACTTTGCTAGCTATGCTTAAGAAGGGTGGTAAAATCATATTATCAACAGAAAATAAAACAATTTATCCTAAAAATGCAATATGGCAATCTGATTTACCGCCTATTCATATATGGTGGTTCAGCGAAAAATCATTTAAATACATTGCAAACAAAATAAATGCTTCAATAAAGTTTACCGATTTCAGCCGATATATTAGCGACAGCAAATCCATTAGAATAGGAAAAGTTCCATATAATCAACATAGGTTTGATAAGAATGGTAATGTTGTTGTAATTACTCACACTCCCATAAAACAGAACAATTCAAAATCATTATTGCGAAGGTTGCAAAGTAAAATTCCATTTATCAGCTATATTTACCGTAAATTTTGGAAACATCATATTTATTTTGGCAAACGCAGGTGGGTTATGGGAGTAATTCTAGAGAAAAGGAATCTTGTATGATAAATTTTAACGAGGCTCCTTATTTAGGTACTGAATTCGTTTGCATAAAAGAAGCGATTGATTCAAAGCATATAAGCGGAGATGGCAAATACACAAAACTCTGCAATGGAATTTTGGAAAACATAACCAAAACTAAAAAAGCGCTTTTAACAAATTCCTGCACAGCAGCACTTGAAATGAGTGCTTTGATGCTGAATTTGGAACCCGGCGATGAGGTGATTTGCCCAAGTTTTACATTTGTTACAACAGCAAGTTCTTTTGCTTTGCGGGGCGCGAAAATTGTCTTTTTAGATATTAGAAACGACACTTTAAATTTGGATGAAAATTTATTGGAACAGGCAATAACTTCTAAAACCAAGGCTATTATCCCAGTACATTACGCCGGAGTTTCTTGCGAAATGGATAAGATTCTAGAAATTGCAAAAAAACATAATTTAAAAGTTGTAGAAGATGCTGCCCAAGCTGTTGGCAGTTTTTATGAAGAAAAACCTTGCGGTTCTATAGGTGATTTGGGTTGCTATTCGTTCCACGAAACAAAAAATCTCTCTTGCGGCGAGGGCGGGGCATTGCTTGTGAACAATGAAAATTTTATTGAGCAGGCGGAAATAATAAGAGAAAAAGGCACAAATCGCAGCAAATTTTTCAGGGGGCAAGTGGATAAATACACTTGGGTAGAACTCGGCAGTTCTTATTTGCCAAGCGATATGCTTGCCGCCTACCTTTACCCACAGCTTTCAGAAATGGAGCAAATCAATGACCGGCGCATAGAACTGTGGAATAATTACCATAAAAATTTTGAGGAATTTGAAAGCAAAGGAATTATAAAAAGACCTTATGTACCTGTGAACTGCAAACATAATGCCCACATGTATTATTTGAGGTTTGGTAGCTTGGACATTCGCACAAAATTCATAAATTTTATGAAACAGAATGAAATTATGTGCGTGTTTCATTACATCCCTTTACATTCAAGCCCGGCCGGGCAAAAGTACGGGCAAGTTGTTGGCAAAATGGACATCACAAATAATGTAAGCGATACTCTGGTCAGATTGCCTCTTTTTTATGGAATGAATTTTGAAATGCAAGAGATAATTATAAATAAAATTTTTCTATTTTTAAAAAATTTATAATATGTTTGGCATAAAAACTAAAATAGTAGCTGCTGTTAGAAGACGGTTTTATAGATTTTACGCAATTTGTCAGAATTTTATAGACGTAAACCCAATTTTTGACACTCGTTATTTGGATGAGGAAATCTGTGATTACGCCCTGTCTCTCGTTTCTTCTCCGTTGCGCATTATCCCTAAAAACAAAAACAATATAGCATTTCTGGCTTCGGAACTTGGCGGCATGGGTGGGCATACAGAGCTGTTGAAAAACTTGGCACAGGCATTGCCAAAAGAATATAAAAGCAAATTATTTTTAACGAGAATGACGCGTAGCGAAAAATACGCTGCTTTGAAAATAGCGGAAATTAAAAAGTATTCGGAAATAGGCGGAGTTGATTTTTGTTGGAAAAATGAAAAAAAAATGCTAAATCAGTTGTTTAAACAAGTTTTTGAATTTTCTCCGAATGTACTGATAACGTTTATTCACATGGAGGATTCTTTTGCTGTTGGCTTGGTTGCGCTGCTGAAAAAGCATACTGAAATAAAAATCATTTTTTGCAACATAGGTTCGCAGTATTCCAGTTTAGGAATGAGTTTTGCTCATTTGATTTGGGAAGGTATGCCTGCCACCGCTTTTGTGACTCAAAAATATAGGAAATTAAAAAATACGAAGGTACTTGGCCTTTGTTATCTGACCGAAGAGAATTTACCAAAATTTAGCACACAAGAAATTACAACTGCAAAACGTGAACTTGGCATCCCAGAAAATGCTCTTTGCACAATGACCGGTTGTAGTTCTTATAAACTTTTTGAGAATGGAAAATCATCTTATTTGGAAATGACAAAGAGGTTGTTGGAAATAAATGAGAATCTATATCATGTGCTGATTACTGTACTTGATGAGGAACAAAAGAGAATATTTAAAGAGATGAATATGCCCAATAGATTTATGCTTGCGGATTTTAAGCCTAATTTCAAGTTATATTTTAAATGTGCAGATGTTTTTATAGATAGTCTTCCATTTTCCAGTGCGTTAACCATGGTAGATTTAATGAGTTTAAAAATCCCGTTTGTTGCGTTTAAAAACAAGGATAATTTGGCTTTTACATTTTATGAGTATCTGCCAAAAAATTATGCTTATCTTTTTGAGAATATTTTTGATATGCAGGCAGGAATTGAAAAGCTATTGAGCGATAAAGATGAGCGGGAACGAATTGTTGATGCAAATTACAAGCATTTTTCTGAAAATTTTGAAGGCAGTAGGGCAGCTCAGAGAATTTTAAGTGCGGATTCGTATGATTCAGAAATTGATGAAGAGCGATATAAGGATTTTAAGACGGTAAAATTGATGCCTTGGGGGAAGTAAACTATGCAATACATAAAAAACTACGATTTGGCTCTGTACAATAAAATCCTTGCCCTGCAAGAGCAAGAAAATAAAAAAAGCATTTTGCAGTGGATATTAAATAAGGTAAAAAGAAAATTAAATCTTAAGGAAAAATTGATTATCCCACCGCAGGAACATATAGATGAAATTATTGACGTAGCATGTGAATATATGGAGATTGATAAAAGTGCTTATTATAAAGCGATAGAAAAATTTAATAGCAGCGGAATAGAAATAAGGGAAAATTTTGAAAATCAGCTTCAGACGGATGTTTTTTGGGATAATATAGACAAGGAATGGCTTTGCATAAATATTTATGTGCAGTCTGTTTTATACAACACTGCAATCCCAATTTATACTGCACTCAGAAAATTGCCGCTAAATAATTTAAAGGTTTTGGATTATGGTTGCGGTAGCGGAGTCTTGGCTATTTTACTCCACAAAGTATTCAATTTTAAGAAACTCGTTTTAGCAGACATAAATAATTATGTTGCGGGTTTTGTTAAATTTTACATAGCAAAAACAAACAGCAAGGAAATTATATGGGAAAATATTTTAGAATATAACAGCGATGAAAAGTTTGATTTTGTTGAATGTTTTGATGTTTTAGAGCATTTGGAAGACTCCTACGAACATTTGTTGAAATTAGACAGCAAAGTTATTGGTGGTGGGGTAATGGCTTTGAAAATTGCTTTTGAATGTGAAGATAAAACCCATTTGCCTCAAGCGTCTGAAAGCTTTTTTGTTAAAAACGACGGCTTGGGTTATTTAAAGCAGAAATACAAAAGAATAAAGTATTTTGGCGGCGGACTTGTCAGCGGGGTGTATAAAAAAAGAGGTTAAATGATGGCCATTTCTTTGCGGGAAATTACAGAGAATGATACCCCCTTTATTTTAGAATTGCGGAATTCCGAGTTTGTAAGGAATAATTTTGTGATTAGAGAACAATTTACGGAACAAGGTCAGAAAAAATGGCTGGATAATGTTATTGCAACGGGAAAGGCAATACAATATATTATACTAAACAGCAATTTACCGATGGGCTCTGTTTATATAAGAAATATTGATTATACTCAAAAAGATGGAGAATTTGGAATTTTTATGAAAGAAGAGTTTACCGGAAAGGGTTTTGGAGTTGTAGCAACAAAAGAAATATTAAAAATAGCATTTGAAAAATTAAAACTGCACAGGGTGTATTTACGTGTATTTCCAGACAATCTCTCTGCAATAAAAACCTATGAAAAAGCTGGATTTATAAAAGAAGATTTGTTGAAAAACACGGTATGTATAGATGGTGAATATAAGGATATGCTTTTAATGGGAATTGTTAACAATGAAAAATAAATACGATTTAGTTTATAGCCTTGGGCGTGATTGTGCCTGCGCAAGTTATATGAGCAGATTTTGGCTTAGGTGCTATTCCGGCCCATTTGACTGGCTAACTATGCCTTTAACAATAGATACTGATTTTCAAAGGAGGATAGAGTGTATTTTAAACGATTTTGATGATTTTTGGAATCCTGCGAATTTTAAATTTTTGCCTAAAAATCCAGAAATTTTCAATGATGAAAAATGCGATTACTACGAAAATACAAAAACAGGTTTTTGGTTTTTTCATGATTTTCCTGCAAATGTTTCTTTTGATGAGAGCTTGCCAAAAGTCAAAGAGAAATATCAAAGAAGGATAAATAGATTTTATGAGGAAATATATAAAAACAACCGAGTGCTTTTAATTTGGTTTAGCCATTGTTTTTTAACTGATAATAAATTGCAAATGGACTTATGCAATAAAGTTTGTGAAAAATTTGGTAAACAAATAGATTTTTTAATAATAGAACATAACGAAAATTTACCACTTGGAAAAAGCGAAAAGATAGAGCTTTCTCACAACATTGCCAAATATACTTTATACACTAGAAAAAATGATGAAAAGGGTAACCCAACTACATTAGGGCAAGAGGAATTCTGTGGGAAAATTTTTGCTCAATATAAATTAAGCCTTTTTGCAAAATTTAGATTTAAATTTCTCAGCAAAAAACACACTTGATCTATAGCCTTAGGTATATTTTTTCTATATTAATACTAAAAATAGGAGATATTATGGGTTTCACTACTGAAGCAGTTCGTTTTCTGAGTTATTGCAAGGAAAGTGGGATTGATTTTGAAAGCACTTTACAAGTAGCTAGGCAATGTTGCCATTTCTCTTCAGACGAAATGGGAATTAAGGAAGGCGATTTTGCAGAACCGTTATTTCGTTTTCTTGGAGCAAAGAAGGTAGAAAGCATGGACTACAGCGATTTTGAGCAAGCGAGCATAATTCATGATATGAACTTGCCAATAAATGAAAGTTTAAAGGAAAATTTTTCTGCTGTTGTTGAGGGTGGGACATTGGAGCACGTATTCAATTACCCTGTGGCGATTAAGAACTGCATGGAGATGGTCAAAGTTGGTGGCCATTTGATATTGATGACTCCGGCTAATAATTTGTTTGGGCATGGTTTTTATCAATTTTCTCCGGAACTCTTTTTTTCCCTTTTGACTGAACAAACCGGTTTTACCGATACGCAGATTTTTATACAAGACGATGCTTTACGGTGGTATAAAATCCGGAATCCAAAAGACATAAAATGTCAAGTAAATATTTGCATAGCAAAAAATAGGCCATCGGTTATATACGTTATTTCTAAAAAAATAAAGCCTACGCCAGAAAAATTCAATGTTTTGCAGAGCGATTACGTGGATTTATGGGGAAGCGGCGGTACTTCTTCGGGTAAAATAGAGGTAAAAAATGGAATGGTTAAAAGGGTTGCCAAAAGAATTTACAGAAAATTTATTAGAGTGCTTGGATTAAATAAAAAAAATAAAGAGAAATTGTTTTATGATAGGGTAAAATTCGGCGGTAATTTTAACGTAAAAGGGCGATGGTTGCCAAAGATAGGTGATTAAATTTTCTTACAGAATTTAAGCTTGAATTTCTCAACAAGGAAATTTCGTTCGTTAGAAGAAAGCCCAATTAAAAATACGCTTGGAATAAATAATATAAAGAAGCTGCCGCTAGTCATAAAAAGTACCTGCCAGCCGTTGGATTTTAGACTTAGCCAAAATGGCAAAGGCAATGCAATGCAGAAAATAGAAAGCAATCTTAATAATACATCTTTAAAAAATCTCAAGAGAGAAATTTTAACGTATATTTTGGATAAATAAAAACTATAAGTTACTCCCAAAAAAGCTGTAATGCAATAAACAATAGGGATTATTTCTGGTGAAAAATTGTTTTTAAAAAGGATGTAAATAATCAAAAAATTACCCATTGATAGCACAAAAGCCATTATGTATATTTTTTTAATTTTTGCAGTTGCTAATATTGAGATATTAATTGCGCTACTCAATGTGGCTATCAAATTATACACTAAAATTCCTTGGCATAGAAAAACTGCAAAAGGCGGTACGGTTTTTAACCACAAATGCAAAACAAAATCCATATTCAAAATTAAAGGTACTAATATTGCAAACATACAAAGAAACATAAACTTAGTAGAGCGAAAAATTAAACTGTGCATATAATCAAAATCATTTTTTGCATAAGATTTTGTAATCTGTGGGTTTACTGCAGCCGAAAAATTGCCCATGAATTGAGCGACTGCATTTGAAACCTGATTCATAATCCCAAATGCCGCATTTGCCACAACGCCATAAAACACATTCAAAAGCATATTAACGCCCTGAAGTGCTGCGATTGCTGAAACTGCGCCTAGCGTTGTCCAGCCGCTAAACCCCATCCTTTCAAAAAACATCTTTTTATCCCAAAACCATTTGAAATGAGTTTCCTTAAAATTCCTATGGCAGTACATTATGTAAAAACCAACTCTGGCAATGTAAAGGCAAAAGAGCAAAATGGAATAAAATTTCAATTTATCTATAGGAGCAAAGCCTAAGGAAATTGCAATTGCAAGATAAGATATGGAGTCTGCAATTCCTATGTAAGCATAAACCTTCATTCTTTCATGTGCGTTTATAGCAACCATATAGGGTATTTGCAAAATGCCAAGGCAAGCGGTAAAGATGGAGAATTGGTAAACGAAATTCGCTATATCCATTCGCTCCGCTGGAATAACCAATTGCGTATTCAAAAACCAAAGCCCAACGGTTTCCCCCAAAATAAAGATTAGGAACGCGGTAAAAATATGAATAACTATGCTTAAATCAAAAGTTTTTTTCAATTGCTCAAAATCGCCTTTTCCCAAATCGAATGTGAAAAACCTGCCAGTTGCGGAAGACATAGCGTTTTGTATAAAGGAAAATAAAACGATAATTCCGCCGACTACGTTGTAAATGCCAAAATCGCTGACACCCAGCTGTGCCAAAACTTCCCTGCTCGTATAAAGCCCTACTATAAAGGTCAAGAAGCTACGAAAGTAGAGAAACAGCGTGTTTTTTGCTATGCGTTTGTTGTTCTCGTGAGCGGTCATATATCGGTAGAAGCAATATAGAATTTGGAATTTTACTATATTATTTTTTCAAGATTTTAACCAGCGAGGTTTAGATTGTCTAACGACCCTATTTACGGTGCCCAGATTGAGGCTTTGAAAGAAAAGAAAAAAAATATGAGGCTAGGCGGCGGAGCCGAGGCTATTGAGAAACAGCGCAAAAAAGGCAAGCTCTCGGTTTGGGAGAGAATAGAATACTTCTTTGACGCTGGAACTTTTGTGGAAGTTGGCGCATATATAGAACTCAGAAATGAATTTTTTGGGCTAGGCAAAAAAAAGACGCCCGGCGATGGCGTGGTGACCGGCTTTGGGCTTGTGAATGGCCGCTTGGTTTATGCGGCTGCCCAGGATTTTACCGTTTTAGGCGGCTCGCTTGGAGAAATGCACGGCAAAAAAATCGCAAGCCTTCTGGACA
>Ga0268262_10002833_pt1 | contig 19549 bp, 16 predicted proteins | sample TergutNc150P3_FD_190354 | JGI IMG/M metagenome (GOLD analysis project Ga0268262, IMG submission 190354) | Nasutitermes corniger P3 segment gut microbial community from laboratory colony in Florida, USA - Nc150 P3 (SPAdes) (version 2) | ecosystem: Host-associated > Arthropoda: Insects >...
TGACGCCCAGTATACATTGGGAGAAGCCATTGAAAAATATAACTGGGGGCACAGCGCTTTTAGCCTGGCGGTAGATTTCGCGGCCAACTGGAATATCAAACACGTGGTCTTTTTTCACCATGACCCGACATACGATGATCATAAGCTCTTTACCATTATGCAGTCCGCAAAGTGGTATACTGAAAGGTTGAATATAAAAGGGATAAAGTTAAGCCTTGCTATGGAAGGCATGGAAATTTGTCTTTGATTTAAATAATTAAGCGGAGATGATTATGTGCGAAACGGAGCCTTTACATGGTTAAGGCGATCCGTGTGTTTTTTAAATTCCTCAGCGCCATAATTGCCCTGGCAATGGTTGTATTGGCTATAGTTTTGGGTCTGGCCGTTTATTTCAATTCCCCCCCGGAAAGAGCGCCCTTTCCCCTTGAAGAGAGCATGCGTCTTGAAAAAGACGGAGAGCTGTTTATTGAAATCAGGGACGGGGAATCCGCTTCTTCCGTCGGCAGGCGGCTTGAAACGGCGGGGGTTATACGAAACCAGTATTTCTGGTATCTTCTGTTTCGCCTTGACAACGAGCAGATAAAGACAGGCTCCTATAAATTTGAACTTCCCGCGAGCCAAATAAAAATTCGCTCAATATTGACAGGCGGGGAGCAAATACTCGTAAAGGTAACAATTCCGGAAGGAGTTACCCTTAAAAAAACAGCCGCGATTCTTGAAGAAGCGGGCATTTGCGGCGCTGAGAAATTCCTTGCCGCTTCTTCTTCAAAGGAATTCCTGGACGTGTATCATGTGCCATGCCCGACAATGGAGGGCTACCTTTTCCCGGACACCTACCTTTTTCCGCTTGGCTATCCGGCCTCCAAAGTGGTCCAGACAATGGCGGACACTTTTTACTCGCGCCTTGAAAGTATTTACCCCAAAGCCGGCTCCATGAGCGCTGAGGAACTGAACACCCGCGTTGTCGTAGCTTCCATCGTTGAAAGAGAATACCGCGTTCCGGAAGAAGCGCCCCTTATGGCGGGGGTGTTTTTTAACCGGCTTAAAATTGGCATGGCCTTGCAATCCTGCGCTACCGTTGTTTATGTTATAACCGAGATTCAGGGCAAGCCGCATCCGGAGCAATTGTTTAACAGGGATTTGGAAATACGCGATCCCTACAATACCTATTTGAGGCCTGGACTTCCTCCAGGGCCTATTTCAGCCCCGGGCGAGACTGCCCTGAAAGCGGCTTTTTATCCAAGCTCGTCAGATTACCTTTACTTCAGGCTGACGGATTTAAATACAGGGCGGCATTATTTTTCGCGCACCCTGGATGATCATATCCAGGCGGGAAATCTTTACGTAAAGGGAAGGTAGCGGTGCCTTATATCTCAAAGACTTCAATCCAGGAAGTAACGGATCGCCTGGACGCTAACGCCGTTGTCTCTGATTATCTTCATCTCGAAAAGCGCGGGGGCCGCCTCTGGGCCTGCTGTCCCTTCCATAAGGAAAAAACCGCTTCTTTTACGGTAAACCCCGACCTTAAAACCTATTATTGTTTTGGTTGTCATAAGGGCGGAACAATGATCAGCTTTATAATGGAGATGGATAAGCTTAGCTTCCCCGAGGCGGTTGAACTACTGGCAAAGAAGGCCGGGGTGGAACTGGTCTACGAAAACTCCGCAGACGGGAACTTTTCCGCCGAGGAAGAGGAAAAAAAGAAGAAAAAAGAAGAGCTTTTTGAGCTTTACCGACGTATTTCAGGTTCTTTTCATCATTTTTTGCTAAAAAACCCTGAAGCCCGCCCAGCATTGGATTATATTATATCAAGAGGCATAAACAGGGAAATGATAGAATGTTTCGGTCTTGGCTATTCTCCGGCTGACCGTTACTGGCTTAATACGTTTCTTTCTGAAAAAGGGTATTCAAAAGAGTTTCTTGCCGCGTCAGGGCTTTTTTCCTCGAAGAACAATAGTTCAAAGAACGCAAGCTCTCAGGATGCGCTTTCTTCAATTTTTTCAGGAAGGATTATTTTCCCAATCAAAGACCAGCAGGGGAGAAATGTCGCCTTTGGAGGACGGTTTTTGTCGGGGCAGGTTTCAGAGAGGGAAGTCTGGGAACCGCCCAAGTACATAAATTCCCCGGAATCTGTAATTTACAAAAAGGGCGAAACCCTTTACGCTTTGGACGCGGCCCTGCCGGAAATTCGCAGGTCAAAAACCGCGTATATCGCGGAGGGATACATGGATGTCATAGCCCTGCACCAGGCCGGCATAACGAACGCTTTGGCTCCCCTGGGAACGGCATTTACGGACGCGCAGGCAAAATTGCTCCAACGCTGGGTTGAAAAGGTGATCTTCTTTTTTGATTCCGACGAAGCTGGCCGGGCGGCGGCAAATAAAGGAATTTACACATGCCGGAAAAGCGGCCTTTCCTGCGCCGTTGTGTCGCCGGAAGCGGCTGCCAAAGACCCCGCCGACATTTTAAAAGACTTCGGAAGCGAGGCGCTACAAAAGGCCGCAAAATCAATTATCAGCGATTTGGATTTTTTAATAGCCAGGGCCAAGGAAATTTACGGCGGTTCTGGTTCTGAAGGAAAAGCAAAAGGCGTCGCGTTCATCTTTCCCTATATTGCGCTTTTGGATTCGGAAGTAGCCAGAACGGCCTGCGTTGAAGCGGCCGCCGACGCCTTTGGATTGCTCCCCGACGCAATAGCCGGTGATTATCGCCAGTTTGCCTCCGGCCAAAAAATGGCGGCGGGCGCAAAAGAAGCTTCCAATTTAGCTTCGATAGAAAAGTCCGGGGTAAAGGCCGGTTTGCCGATCCGCATGAACGATGAAATTTTGCTTTTAATAGTCGTTGCTTTGGATTATGTTTCTTTTAGTAATAACGAGAAAGGGGAAAAATCGTTTCCCAAAGATAAACTCTTTTCTCGATTTCGTTTTTCCCTGGATATAAACGATTTTGAAAATCCAAACGCGAAAGATATTTACGTTGCTTTGGAAGAATGTTTTAGATATGGAGAGGGCAGTATGGATGAATTGCTGGCTCGCATTTCTTCGCCTGAACTGAAAAAAATTCTTTTGGAACGCAGCGTTTCAGGAGAATTTTCTATCAACGCTGAACAATTTGTAAATGACGGAATAAAAAAAATTAAAAGAAAGGATCTGGAACACAGACAAGAAGAAATAATTATAAAACTTCGCTCGCTTAAAAAAAGTACCGCCGGTGAAGGTAACAGTAAAGAAGCGCTTGCGCTTCAAGCGTCGGACGATCTCCGCGAGCTTGAAGCGACGGACGATGTCGCGGATGAAATCCGAGAACTGCTTGCCGAAAAGATGCAGGTTGACGATGAGTTAAACCAAATGAAGCAAGGAAGATTATCATGCCTGAATTGAAACAAAAAAAGAAAAAGGCCGCGGAGCCTCCCGCCGCAAGCGCTGCCGCGCAGAATGAGGCGGCGCAAAACGAGGGTCTCGATCCTGCGGTGGTAAAGCTTATTGATTACGCTAAAGAAAAGAAAGAAATATTTTTTGAAGAGCTTGCCGATTACCTGCCGGAGCATATAGCCAATACCGACAAGATTGAGCAGGTGCTTGCCCTTCTGGCTGAAAACAACATTCAGGTAATTGAAGAAGATATTTCAGAAGAAGAAACCGAAACGGAAAGCAGGAAAGCGGATCCTGAAAAGAAGCGCCTGGTTTACAACGAAAAAGAAACATCAGTTGATGATCCTATCCGGCTTTATCTGCGGGAAATCGGCAGGGAAAACCTGCTGACAGCCGAGCAGGAAATCCACCTTTCCAAGCAAATGGAAGACGGCGAAAATATTATCAAAAGGGTTTTAAAAAAATCCGGAATGATAATACCCGAATTTTTCCATATCGCGCAGAAGGCCTTTTCAAAGCGAGACCTTCGCGAGTTAAATCTTTCCAAAAAAGAGATAACCGAACACATGACTGAGCGGCGCCGGCTGAATCAGTTTTATAAGGAAACTTTAAGGCTTGCACTTCCTGATCTCAAAAGCTACATAGAAGTCAAGCGCAGGCTAATTGGCCGCGGAATGAATATTTTTGAAGATCAGGAATTGAACGAGATTAGGGGACGCTTGATGAAGGTAATCGGGGCCGCCGAGATTCACCCCGAAGAAATCGCGGGTTTCTCGGAAAAGTTTATCCAGGCCTCAAAACGGATAAAGCGCTACAAAAAAGATCAGGAGAAAATCGAAAAACACCTCCATGTCAATTCTCTAAAAGAGCTGAGGGCGCTGGGCAGGGGGCTTACAGTCAAGGAAGAGAGGGAAAAGCTGGAAGAGGCTTTGGGTTTGAGTTCCGATGAGATAAAAGACAAGATCAGGCAGATTCAGGTAACCGAGAAAAAGCTCAGGCAGATGGAAGCTGAATTTGAGGAATCAATTGAACGTATTAACCTTATGGCGAAGGAAATTAACCGCGGCAGGGTAATGATGAAAAGTGCCAAGGACAGGCTTATCAAGGCAAATCTGCGGCTTGTTGTTTCAATCGCCAAAAAGTATACAAACAGAGGGCTTCATTTCTTCGATCTTGTGCAGGAAGGAAACATCGGCCTGATTAAGGCGGTTGAAAAATTTGAATACAAAAAAGGATTTAAATTTTCAACATACGCGACATGGTGGATACGGCAGGCTATAACCAGATCAATTTCGGATCAGGCCAGGACCATCCGCGTTCCTGTGCACATGATTGAGCAGATCAACAAGGTAGTAAGGGAATCACGCCAGCTTATGCAGGTGCTGGGCCGGGAGCCTACAGACGAGGAAATCGCCGAGCGGCTGGGCTGGACAGCGCAGCGCGTAAAGTCGGTCAAGAACGTCGCGAGAGAGCCAATAAGCCTGGAAACACCAATCGGGGAAGAAGACGATTCCCTCCTGGGAGACTTTATTGAAGACAAGGATGTTGAGAATCCTTCCAACCAGACTCAGTTTAAGATGCTTCAGGAGGAGATAATCACCATACTCAAGACCCTGCCCGCGAGAGAACAGGACGTGCTTAAAATGCGTTTCGGCCTTGACGACGGTTACTCCCTGACTCTTGAGGAAGTGGGCCTTTACTTTAACGTTACGCGCGAAAGAATCAGACAGATTGAGGCAAAGGCCCTCCGCCGCCTGAGGCATCCCAAGCGCAGCCGCCGTCTAAAGGATTATCTGGATCATTAGTATTATGAGGCCCCAATACATTAATCGCAAAAGAACTCACACAAAGGCACAGAGTTCACAGAGAGCACAAAGGAAAGACAAAAATTTGATCTTCCTCTGTGTTCTTTGTGTGCTTCGTGCCTCCGTGAGAGATATTTTCAATAAAGATTTAGAAGTTTGCTTGCCATTTTCTCTTTTTTTATTTATTATTCGTTAGGTTATCGAAATTCAGGTCTTGAGGGGAAGTCATGGAAAAAGTGTTGGAAACGCTAAAAACGCTGCAGGATATACTGTCTGAAAAGATCAGTCTGGAACAAAAGATCCAGGAAATTCCTAAATTGCTCGTCAAACAGGAAGAGCTTCTTACAAGGATGAAGAAAACCTTTGTAGAAAAAAACCTGGAGTACCAGAAGGCAAAGACCTCGGAATCTGAATACCGCAATTCCCTTTTAGACGCCGAAGCCAAGCGGGAAAAAGCCGAAAAGAACATGGAATCAATAAGTACCCAGCGGGAGTACGAGGCTCTGGACAAGGAAATTAAAGACGCGGCGGGGCTGGAACAGGAATTCCGCAATAAGCTTCAACGTGAAGTTCGGAATGTCTCCGAGCTTGATGAAGAAATAAAGCAGAGCCAGGCTCTTATTGATCAACAAGAGGCGGAACTTGACGAGAGGCGCAAGGATATTGAAAAAGAGGTTGCCCTGAAAGAGGCTCAGTTAAAGGAGCTCTCGCAAAAGGAAAACGATCTTGCCTCGGATCTTAACGACCCGGATGTGCTTTTTAAGTTTGAGAGAATAATCAGGAATAAAATGGGCAAGGGTATTGTCGCGATAAAAGGCGGCGTCTGCATGGGCTGTCACATGATCCTTCCCGCCCAATTTGCCAACACAGTCCGCCAGGGCGATGAGATTGTTTTCTGCCCGTATTGTTCCAGGATTCTTTTTTATGAAGAATCAGAACAGAGCGAAGAAGATCTGTTTAACGATGAGGATTCCGGCAGTCTTTCGGATCTGGACGATATGGAAGATGAAGATTACGATGAAGACGAAGAAGAAGACGAAAAAGTAAGCGCCGATTACGATGATTAATGAGAGCCGCTGATTGCTGACCGAAGGTCTGACGCCAGGTTAGTCAGCGGCTCCCAAGCGATGAACCAGGCTGCCGCTTTGGGTTTGTCCAAGGATGAACTCAGAGAGGAAAGTCCGGGCTCCGCAGGGCATGATGCCGGGTAACACCCGGGCCTGGCCGCTAATCCGGTCAGGACAGAAAGCGCAACAGAAAGCATACAGCCTGGCAGTTCTTGTAACTGCTCGGCAAAGGTGAAATGGCGGGGTAAGAGCCCACCGCAGTATTGGTAACAATACTGTACCCGTCGTAGACGGGTTTCGGCAAACCTCATCAGGAGCAAAGTCAAGCAGCAGCAGGGCGGCCCGTCCAATGCTGCGGGTAGGCTGCACAGAGGCCGCGAGCATGTAATGCTCGGCCGCAAGGCCGGTCCAAGACAGATGGCAGTCAAGCAGAAGACCTCGGTTTTTTGTTACAGAACCCGGCTTATGGTTCATCGCTTTTTTTAACCAGAATAAAATTCAGTGAAGGTGCGGGTGACGCTGTGGCCAAAACGCGTGTTGAGCCCGGCTTTGAAGCCCAACATCATCAACTTAGGGGAATTCTTTTAAAATATCATCACGCAGAGCTCGGAGATCGCAGAGAGCCATAAGTAATGAGAAAGCCAGATTCCTCTTTCATGCTTTTTTACTATAAAACAAGAAAAAGTATGAAGAAAACGCAAAATTTAGTAATAACACAATGTTCTCTGCGTCTTTGCGTCTCTGCGTGAGATTATTTGATGGCAAATTAGACGTATATGGACGAATACGATATAGGCCATTAAAACCCAAGGGAACACTAAATTGCGGTGATGAGAGGTAAACTCTAAATTGCTGATATTTTTAATTAGGGATTTTTAACTCTCAGCTTCTTTCAGTCGTTTTAAGTGGCAAAAAAGTAAATTTCCGTTTTCGCCGCGCAGATGCATTCCGTTACCTTTGCAGTATTTAAAATATTTACATGCGGCACATTCACCCTGTTTTGCCCATGTGCGGCTGCGAAAAGCCTGAAAACGATTGTTCCATATATCCATAAAATCATCGTTATAGATATTTCCCTGAATAAAATTCGAACGTAAATTGGGACAGGCGGAAATTGAGCCGTCTGCCAGCACCGATCCTATATTGATGCCGGCTCTGCAAAAGAAAAAACCATCCCTGACTTCTGTTTCATAATTACCCAAAAAACCTTCACATCCGTAATCGGCCTTGATGCGGCCTTCCTTACGCGTGTCATGGATAAAATCGAATAGTTGTTTGAATTGCACGGCGTCCAGCTGCAGATCTTTATTATCAGCTGCCCTGCCAATCGGAAAGACAGTAAACAGACGCCATGCCTTCACGCCTGTCTCTATCAGCAATTCCTTTAATTTGGCCAGTTCGTTGAAATTCCATTGGTTAACGCATGTTACCACATCAAATATCACGTCTAAATTGGATTGCGCGATTATCTGAATCGCGTTTATGGCATTTTTAAAACTTTCGCAAGACCCGCGCATACGATTGTGCGCTTCCTCAAAACCGTCCAGACTAACGGTAATTGATCGCAAGCCCGCCTGTTCCAGCGTTATAAAACGTTTTTTGTTTAACAATAGACCGTTAGTAACCATTCCCCACGGAAAACCGAGATCGTACAGCGCCTGCCCGCATTGCGCTAAATCATTTCGCATTAACGGTTCTCCGCCTGTAAATACTATCATGGTTTTATTCGGCTCAACGTAAGGCATAATGGTTTGGATGGTTTTGATGAAATCAGAGCGCGGCATGTCCGGCGATTGCGGTATTTTTCGGCAATCGCTGCCGCAATGGACACAGGAAAGATTACAGCGAAGGGTACACTCCCAAAATAAATACTGCAAAGGGTGTTGGCGTGCAATGCTGTCACGCCACAAGCTGAAAAGTTCCAGTCCAAGCCGCTTTTTAAGAGGGATTGGAGTAGCTTTCATTCTGGTTTCATCTTTATTGTTCCCAAATCTATTTCAGCTTCACCCACATACCAATGCCCGCTGCCGCCGGTAAATGTTTTATTTGTATAATCCGCTTCAATTTCCATTTTGACAAATGAGCCGTTTAATTTACCGTCAACATCAATAAATTCCACATATAGTTTTTGACGGGGGAATTCACTGCCTTCCAGGAAAAAAGAGCCGTCGCTGTTCGTGTAAGCAGTGCCTATAGGGCCATATTCGTCATATCTGGCATATCTTTTCAACTCAACACATATTCCCTTAATAGGGGAATTGTCTGATTCTGATACCACAATGCCTTTTGCTTTATAGGTTGCGCTCGGTACACCGTATTCGGCATAAAAAGGACCATTTTCATTTACACAGGAAAATCCTAACAAAGCCAATAGGGCGGAAATTATCATTCTATATATTTTCGAGATTCGCGCCATAATTTTCTCCTTAATTAAATTATTATAAATTGACTTGGAAGTCAATAACCTATTATTATTGTTGATAAGAGTACAAGGGGTAGGTACACATGAGATTATTTGACTTTATAATCAGAATAGCGGCATCGGCATTATTTGGATTCCTGATTGGGTTTGAAAGACAATTGACAGGCCATCCCGCCGGAATCCGTACCAATGTGCTTGTCAGTTTAGGTTCGTGTATATTTGTCATATTTTCCTTTATCATAGACACGCCAGACCGGACAAGAATAGCGGGGCAAATCGTAACCGGCCTGGGATTTTTGTGCAGCGGTATTATCTTCAAGGACGGCGTGAATGTCCGCGGCTTAAATACGGCGGCTACAATTTGGTGTACGGCAGCTATTGGTGTTCTAGCAAGCTCAGGATTTATCTTGTACGCATTCGTGGCAACTGTATTGCTGATTGCCGCTAATGTTATTCTTAGACCCATTTCAAACAAAATCAGTCCCCTGTTTGATGAAAGCGGTAAATGTTATCAGATTACGGCTGTGTGCGCGGAAGATAAAAAAAAGCTTATCCGTTCAATTATTATGGACCATATTTCTTCGTCAAAATTGGTTCTTATTGATTTGGAGAGCAAGTATATTACCGAGGACAAGATTCAAATCGTGGCCAAAATGAACGTTTACGGCAAACACCGGGAAGAAATCGCGGAAACACTGATCGACAAAATCCGCGATGAACAGCACGTTACTGCTGTTGGATGGGAAATACTGTAAGCAATTATACAATAACTGTGTGCGACCTAAATCAGAACCATTTCAAAAATACTCCGCAAACTCAGGAAGATACAGCGCCCGTATCTTCTTAATCGTCTCAATTGTGTGGTATCGCCGGGCATCATCGTATATTTCGGGATTTTTCACTATCCGCTTTGCCGCTAGATCAGCAATAAAAATAGAAATCAGTTTTTGGATCCTGCACTGGTTTTTATGCCGTGTTTTAAACGTGCGGTTGAAAAGATAATTCGCGCCGGCACAGGTCGGGCATATCGGGTAAATGTAACAGTTGTTGAAACAATCGTCGTCTACAAAGAGCGCCTGATTGGTGAAATCCGTTTTGATAATTTCGTCAAGTTCGGTTTCCGTAAATGTCATAGGGGTAACAAACGAGCAGGGAAACCTATGGCCGTCAACATCAAAAAACGGCGTACCTGTTCCAATACCGCACCAGCCCTTTTTTTCGCGGCCCTTCGCTTCGCACAGGCCGATCTGTTTGTCAAACATTTGATCAAGCGCCAAGGTATCGTTTTCCAAATAAAATTCGACCAATTCCTTTAACTGGGGAATTAAAATTCGTATGTAACCGTCGCTGTTCCAGTCAAAATCGCCCTCATATAGATTTACACCGTCGATTTTCGCGAAACCAAGCGAATGAATAAATTTTATGTTCCCGGCAAAATTCTTTATTGAGTGTTCCGTGAGCGTCATTTTGACGCCCTGGTCAGGCCAGTTTTTCAGGAAGAAGTCAAAATCGAGTTTGTCGAACGAATCGCATCTGTTACGATTATGCGTTTCCCTCGCGCCGTCAAGGCTCAGGCCCAGTACAATGTAGTCCTTATTGGAAGAAAACCACTCCTTGTCCGTGTCCGTGAGCAGCGTACCGTTTGTTGTCGCGAAAAAGACGTAGTTGTCGGCCTGCGGTTTAGAGCGGGTATAAGCGACAATATCCTTGACAAGTTCAATTTCCAACAGCGGCTCCCCGCCGATGAGTCCTATTTCAACACTGTTTGAATCATCGGGAATGTTGTCAAATATCCAGTCAACAGCCTTTCTCGCCGTTCCAAGAGTCATCCGCCCGGCGGCGTCATGCTTTTGATAGCAATAGACGCAATTTAGGTTGCAGTCGTGCGTTACACATAACGACGGCGAAAACCTTAAATTTTCTTCCCCCATATGCGGCCTACTTAAGCGGTTTTTGTTCACCCACTTTTGCCGCTGCAGCCGGTCCTGCGGCTGCCACTGCAAGAGTATTTACAAGAGCCCCTGCACTCGCCGCCGCAACCGCCGGTGCAAGGGCACGATGGGTAAGGCTTAAACAAACCCGCCGCAGCTGTTCCCGTCGATTCCGGTCGTAGCGCTTCCAAAGTCTTCATCAAATTATCATCCAATGGCATACCCATACTCTTCAGCTCCTTTGGAATTAGCTGTAGTTCTCCAGCTCTTCCTTATGTTTGACTATGCCCGACAGTACCGAGTCGAGGTACTCCGCGGCCTCTTCCGACTTCACGCTTTCGTCGAGCGCAATCCGTTTGGCCTTGTTTATCGCGTCGAGCGACGTTTCGATCCGGCTTTGGAACGTTTCGTGCAGCTTGTCGACAGAGCTAACTTTCAGCTTTTCGTAAACGGCGTCCGTGTTTTTAATGACCTCGTTTTCGATAGAGTCGAATTCTTGCAGTATGGGGGCTAAAAAATCCGCTTGCCTTTTGCTTACCTTGCTTTGGCGGAGAAATCCGCCTATCGCCTGTCCGATAAGGTATATAGGCCCAAGAATATTCCTGGCTCCGACGAAGGATCCCCAGAACATGGCGGAGTCCATGTCCGTCCATCCTATGTCGGATATGCTCTCCGCGATTTTAGCGTCGAAGTTCCCGACAGTTTTTTCCGCGATTTCTCTCGACATGCCTTTCGTTATCTCGGATATCCTGTCAGATATATCCATACTGTGCCTTTCCACGCATGTCATAACGGCTTCCTTTATCTGGTCGGACATGTAAAACTGAAAATGCTTCTCAAGATCGCCGACCTCTGCCGTTTTTTCCGTCCTGCGGATCTCGTCTTTCAGCCGCGACATGAACTCCGTCATCCAGCCCTTCGCCTCGCGCCTCATGTCGTCAATATCTGAGGCGAGCTCTGCCTTCTTCTCCTCAAGCTTCGTCATCAGCGCCGAATTTTCGTTCTTAAACTCCTCCTCGTTTAAGGTCAGTTGTCCGACGTTCGCGTTGAGGGAGCTTTTGACCAGGTTTATACGATTGGCGATATCGTCAAGCAGTATCCGTGTCAGCGAGACGGCGCGGGTTGATTTTATGATATCCTTTTGCATTATTATGTCGTCGTTGAGCGCGGTTTCAAACTCCAGAAAATTCGCTTCCAGCAGCTCCGTCAAATCCTGGTTCGGACGCGCCGTCTTCTTCTTCCGGCAAAGTTCATCGAGAGCGCTCAGCGTGTACACATATATATCCGGATTTATTTCCGATGTTCTCTCTTTAGTAAGCTTCGCGATACTGTTGATGTTGCCCGGCGTTTCCATCATGTCCGCCATGTTGACCACGACCAGGACGCGGGCGAAGCCTTGAGGCATGACGGCTGCCGACAAAAATGTCCGCTCCGTTAAAGAAAGCGGAGCTTTCGCGGATATCACGTAGATAAGCGCGTCGGCGCACGCCAGGTAGTCGGCGACTTTTTGATCGAATGCCTTAAACAGATCTCCGATGCCCGGAGTGTCGACAATCGAAATCTCTCTCAGAATTTCCGCGTTTGCCCCGATGTCAATGTAGTCGATTCCTTCTATTCCAGACGGCAGTTTTTCGGCTAACGCTTTGATGGCCTCGCGTTTCAGCTCGCTTTGCGTCAGAGTCATCCTCTTGCCGTTTTTCAGAACGGCCTGGGCTTTGGGCGTTTCCGAAAACGATACCCTGTTTATCGTAACCGTCTCCGGCCTGACGTCGGCTGGCACGATATTCTCGCCTATGAGCGCGTTTATTAGCGTACTCTTACCGCGCTTGAAATCACCTATAACGACTATGTTAAACGTGTCGGAGAGGCACTTCTTTACGATTGCGCAATTGTCCTTTACCTTACGCGAGGAATTTTCGCCCAGCGCCGCGAGAAAGAGTTTGTTTGAACGTAGAGCGTTGATCTCGTTTAGAATATTCTCGACATCGGCGCTTACGCTGTCGTAATCGAGAACGAGTCTGTCGTTAATGTCTTCCGTCTCCAATTTTAACCCCTCCTTTTTTCGCTTTTGGTAACACTGACATATTTTTCGCAGCGCGCGTCAAGTTCCTGTTTGCCGATAAGCGCCGCATCGGCTTTCTTTTGTTCCGGACGCCAGCTGCACAGTACCTCGCTGTTCAAAAACTCCATGATCGCCAGAATCCTTCTCACCGAGCTGGGATGATCCGTGGTCAGCTCGAGCATTCTGACCGGCGTAGATCTCATCCTGTCGTACTGTTTTATTATCGCCTCGACGTTAATGGGCTCGCCTTTAAGCGGAGCGCCGTATAACAGTTTGCACTGTGCATTGATCGCGTCGTTAAAATCGTCCACGCATATCACTCCGGCCCTGTCGGCCGTAACCTCGGCGGCCCGCATCCAGGCATTCAGCGTCAGACGCAGCGGGATCATCGCTATATTCAGTATCTGGTTGATACCAGGAATTCCCGAAATTCCGGTAAGGACAATTGAACCCAACACGACGTCCGTGGCGACACTGTATATCGAGTGGTTGTTGTGTATATGTCCGCACTCGTGCCCGATAACGAATTTTAACTCTTCGGGCGTAAACCTCTCGACAAGTCCTGAACTTACAACTATTATCGGGGCGCTGTCTTCAGACGCCAAAGTGTAGGCGTTCAGTACACTGGCGCTGGGTTCTATAAAGACCTCCGGTACGCCTATCTTTAGCCGCTCCGCGCACTCCCTGGTCATCTCGTAAACCTTCGGACTCTGCGTCGGCCCAACCTTCATATAATTAAGGTTGCACTTTTGCTTTTCCATCGGAACGTAAGAACTGGCCAACGCTTTTAGGAGTTTGTACGCTCCTGGTATGGCGTTTACCTTACGCATCAACTCGTAATCAACGCCATAGGCGTAATCGGGAATGCCGCCGACAAGATGCTTGCCGGCTTCGGTCTTTCTCTTTTTTACGTATGCCGAAAAACTCAGGTCAAGCGTTTGCGTCGGGTTTATTTTTGCTGTTTCGCCCGTCATTTGGACAGCACCTCCGCAATCTGTTTGTTGATTTCGTTCGCCCGTAAACAAATCTCGTTCACCGCTTTGAGCATGTTATCCAGGTCCGCACACTCATTTTCGCAATCGGCCTCGTTCTTGACCGACTCCGCCTTTATCTGATCGAGCTGGTTCTGCATATCTGTGAGTTTGTTTTCCGTCTCGCTCCTTATCTTCTCTTTCAACGCATCGAACGCGTCGGTAACCTGTTTACGCACATCGTTGTTTAAATTACTCTCGGATTTCTTCCCGTCAAGATCCTTTTGAACCGCCTCCATAAAAGAGTTCTTGAACTTCTCAATTTGGTCTTTGGGAAAAACCTTGTTAAGAGCCCATTTGCTTGTAAGGTGGCCGAACAGCCCTGACCCGAACAGGGCTATGATGCCTATCGGCCATGCGACCGGTAAAAAAGCGCTGACCAGCAATCCTGTTCCGATATATCCGGCGACTGCCCCGGCAGTTCCCGTCGCTCCGCCCAGCAGCGCGCCTTTCCAACCCGCTTTCTTAAACCCGGTAAGCACACCTCCCACACCAAGCCCCGAAAGAGCGTTCAGCGCCACGGAAACCGCCGCATTTACTTTAGCTTCCTTGCTCTGTTTCACCAGATCGCCGGTAAACAATTCCTGTATTTTGTCGGTCGCCTGATAAAAACTCGCCTCAAAGCCGGAAATCCTCTCAGCCTCCTTGCCAAGCGCCGCTTCAATCGAGATCTGAATGTTCTCCGCTCTGCTCTGGCTCTCTAACGAAACAGCGTTTTGAACCGCATTGGTCATTTTCTCAACTGTCTTGTTCAGCTGCGGCCCTTCCTTTATCTCTTCAAGCTTCTCTATTTTATATGAGTCAATCGCGTTCATAGCGGCTTCTTCAACGCTCGGCCAGTACGACTTTATAGCAGGCTCAAGCTCCCGTATTGCCCTCTCGGCAGCCTCGTTTGTACGATCAAACTCGCCCTTACGCACAAGTTTGATTTTTTTTATCTCATCCATCGCCAGGTCATACTTATTGTTAAACTCGTCCTTGCGCATTGCCAGAATGCTGCTGCGCAGTTGGGCGGCTTTAACCAACTCTATGGAAGACGTTTCTATTCTGTTCAGCGGAACGCTCAGTTTAATCGCGCCCCTCTCCTCCGTAAGGAAACGTTCCAGTTCCGTCTCAAATTCTGGAAAACAGCTCGCTTTCAGCATCTCTGCTGCTTTCCGCCTCTCGTCCTCGTTTGCCGGTTTTACCAGTTTGGCCTCGAGAGCCAATTTCGCCGACAAGCCGTGAACCTTCACCTCGCCTACCTTCCTTTTGTATTTCTCAAACTCCTGCGAATCCTTGCCGTAAGTACGTTCCGCCTTGGCTATGACACTCTCCTTTATCCTCCGGGCAATGTCCTGCAGCAGTGTATCGGCATCTTCCTTGTTATACGAGTCAATTCCGGTAACAACGAACATCACCCTGCCCAGGTCGCTGGTTATTAACTTGCTGTCAACAAAATCGCGCTCAGTATCCGCAAAAGGGGACTGCATCATAATCACCATCAGCGCGGCGTCAGTCTGCGGCAAAACACCCATCGTTACCTCAGTCATCGCCGCGTTGTCGTTCAAGCCCGGCGTATCGATTATCGTAACCCCGTTCTCGCAATACCGGACGGGATAATGAACGATGGCCTCTTTGATGGTTTTGGCCCTCTCCTCGCTCTCTTTTGTAAGCTTGGTAACGTAATTGTTGAGCTGGTCTATACTTATCTTCTCGTTCCGGCCGTCCTTATAGATCACCTCAACGGACTTTTCGATATCATAAGTGATCTTGTTGAGCGCTGCGCTGCACGGCAGTACATTAGTAGGCAGAACTTTCTCGGCAAGCAGCGCGTTAATGAGCGTGCTTTTCCCGCGTTTGAACTCGCCCAATATGGCGACATTGAACGTATTCCCCTCAAGACGCTTAAGAACCTCGTCAATCGCCGATGCGTTGCCGTCAAGCTTCATTTTCCGGCTGTACTCCTGCAAAACCTTCAAGTCATGTATGATACCGGACTCCGTCTTTTTGTAGTTTATGAAATTGTTGAAATCAGTCATAATAACTCCTTAATATGTCCTATAAACTCTTTGTACGAATCGACTCGCACTCGGAAAGAATTGCCTTTGAACTTTCGCTAAACATCCGGTAATTATGCACGTAAGCCGTCTTTTGAAGTTCGAGCTCTTCCTTCTGCGCCTGAATCGCATTAACAACAGCATTTTGGTAAGATTTTGTATCCTCTTCAAACTGCTTGAACCAGTTCGCCCGAATCGTGGCGGCGGCGCTGTCCAGCTCGCGTTTGTAAAATATCACGGACGCGTTTGCCGCGCGCGTCACCGCGTCAATTACATTTATATTCGCCAAATTGCCGTAAGCCGGAGTAGGCGAATCGATCCAGTCGAATTTCGTTTTTTTATTTTTAATTAGAACCCTCTCGGCGTAAGCGTTAAGACTATCCAGCGACAAATCCTGGCCGGAAATATCAAAACGCTCAAATATACCGCCTAACTTCTCTTTCCTGTAATTAATCAAGCGCATGGCCGACGTTTCGAATACCTCATAAATACGTTTATTCGGCTCTCTTTGCTTAACCGCATTGCCCGCGTCAACAGTTGCTTTCAACAGGGCGGCGCGGATACTCGCGTCCGTGTTTTCCCTTACTGTAGAAAGCTCCTCTATAAAAATCGATTTGATTAGCGTTTTATATCGGTCTACTTCCTCCGTCACCTTCGCTATTTTTTCGTAGTCTTCGGCAAAGACGCCGTTTAAGAACCTGTCCAAATCGCCGGCGTATCCGGAGATCGCCGATTCGCCCGAGTGTATTTCCTCAGCCTTACGGACAAAATAATCACGGCGCTTTTTATCCTGAGACTCAAATTCCAAAGCGATATGCCTAATGCTGTTTATCGCTTTATTGAAAGCGTTATCTACCTGCTTGAATGTTACCGATCGCTGCAGGAGCTCCCGAAACTCGTTAAAACGGCTCTCATCTATCTTTTGGCGGTCATTTGCCGTAAAAGACTCAAGCGCAAGCTGCGCCGATATGCCGCAAACATTTATATTGTCCAATATCCGGTGCGCCTTGGCGATTACATCTTCGCCGCTTTGGCGCTCTTTCAACTTATTTATAACCTCGGTTTGTATGCGATTCTTTATATACTCTATGAAGGCCTCATAAACATAATCGTTCTTATCGAGCATGTCCATAAAATTTACGACAAAGACAATGTTATCAATACCGCTGCTCAAGATAAGCTGACAAACGAACTCTGCCTCCGTCTCGCTAAACGGACTTTTCGCGTGAATCGGTACAACGACCGCGTCAACGTTTTCTATCATGGCAAGGGTTATCTTTGTCATCTCATCATCATCGTCCAGGCCCGGAGTGTCGATTATGTCAATATTGTTCTGACCAATAACCGTGGGATAATACACCACCGCCTCCAGGACCTCCGCTGCCCGCTTTTTGCTGTCTGATGTTATTTTCGTAACATATTCGGACAAGTCGTCCAGACCTATCTCCTTTTCGTTCCCGTCCTTAAACTTGACGACGACCTTCTTTTCCCGGCCGTATTTAATCCTGTTAACGGTGGCGGTTGTAGGGGTGGTTTTGGCCGGCAGTATTTCAGCCCCGAGCAGGGCGTTTATAATAGTAGACTTGCCGCGCTTGAACTCGCCCATCACAGCGACGTTGTACTGCTTAGTCTCGATTAACTTCTTGCACTCTTCGGCGCTGTCGTACAACTCGCGGTCAAATCCAAGCTGCGTCAACGCCATCTGAATCTTGCCTAAGCTTTCGTGCAGCTTAAGCTCGATTTCTCTGTCTCTGATTTCCACGATACTCCCCGTTTCCCGGCTTGGCTATTTACATTATTTATATTAAATTATTTTACTATCAATTTTAGACTATCAATTTTTGTCCGTCTTTTTTGCAAAATAAAACACCTTCTTCGTACTCAGTTTTACATTCAGGGCAAACCGGCTTTGACTTCCTGGTTACATCAGCGTTTGAATTCGGCGCATTGCCATTATTTTGACGGTCCGCAACTTTAGGGCTGACCGGCTGCGGCGGCTCTGAACTTGCCCTTTTGTTCCAATAACGTGCAGTCGCAATAACCGCCTGCGCTATAACAGTCCACATAACCATCCTCCTGACATCTCAAAGTAGAAACAGAATACACTGCGGGGCGGATTTTTTCAAGGAAAACCAGACCCAAGCTCTGTGGTAAAATCGCCTCTTGACAGATCTTTACCGGTTTGCTAGTATTACATTGACAATATAAGTTCCATGATAAAGGGGCGTTCCAACGACCCCTTTTTTAATGGCTTGGGAAGGCGATGCGGTACACGGAGCGGGAAAGGAATACTCAAGACCCTGACGGGCAGTTGTTTTTTTCCCTGGAGCCGCTGATCCGGGGACTGGGTATGTCCCTCATCGAGCTTAACGTGTTCAGGATGAAAGCTCGCGGCGGTAGGTCTGGCGGGGCGCAGGTAAGGGCCGTTGTTTACAGAGAGGGAGTTACCGGGGTAGAGGATTGTACAAAAGTACACCGCGCAATCCTGCCCAGGCTGGAGCTTGCCTTTCCAGGACAGGACATTTACCTGGAAGTTTCATCGCCGGGGATAGACAGGCTGATTAAGGACGGCAGTGAATTTGTTCATTACATGGGAAAAAGAATAAATTGCTACCGGACGGATATATCGGATTGGACGGCTGGAATATTGCTCGCCGCCGATGAAAAGAAGATTGTGCTGGAAGGAAATGGAGGGGAAATTTCCCTTCCATACGAAATAATAGCCAAAGCACGGCTTAATAAAACAGAGGGGGGATAAACCAGTGGCAACTGATATGTCAGAAGCGATTCGCCAGCTAATGCAGGATCGCCATATGTCGGAAGAACTAATTCTTAAAACTATTGAGAATACCCTCATAGCGGCTTATAAACGCCGTTTTGGAAACGCAGATAACGCAATCGTCCGGTTTAGTAATGACAATAAAGAGGTTTCCATTTTTGCGAAGAAACGAATTGTGGACAGCGAAAACTTCTATGACCCCATTTCGGAGATAGAGCTGGAAGAAGCCAGAGAGTTGAACCCGGATTGGAGAGTAGACGATGAAATCATTATTGAGGTGGATCCGCTGAAGGAATTCGACAGAGGTTCCATTCAAAGCGCCAAACAGACGGCCCATCAGTCCATCAGGGAAATACAAAAAGACAGTTTTTATGCCGAGTTCAAGGATAAAATCGGGGAGATAATCATCGGTTATTATCAAAGGGAACGGACCGGAACAATTTACGTTGACCTTGGAAAAATAGAAGGCAAGCTCCTTAAAAAATACCAGTCACCGCGGGAAGAATTCCACGTCAACGACAGGATAAAGAGCCTTATTGTGGAGGTAAATAAAAACCAAAACGGGCCTTTGGAAGTAATCCTCTCTCGAACTCATACGGATTTTGTCAGGGCAATTTTTGAGCTTGAGGTTCCGGAAATTTATGATAAAATCGTGGAAATTCATAAAATTGTACGCGAACCCGGCTACAGAACCAAACTTGCTGTGTATTCAAACCGCGATGACGTTGATCCCGTAGGCGCCTGCGTGGGCCTTAAAGGTGTGCGCATTTTGGCTGTGATCAAGGAGCTTGAAGGGGAAAAGATCGATATTTTGAAATATGATCCTGACCCAAGAAAGTTTATCAAAAACGCGCTTTCCCCGGCGGAAGTTCAGGATGTGATTATTCTGGACGAAGCCAAACACCAGGCTTTGGCTGTGGTCAGCGAATCCCAGCTTTCACTGGCAATTGGCAAACAGGGTCTTAATGTACGCCTGGCTAACCGCCTGGTAGACTGGAACATCGATGTAAAAACCGACGCCCAGTTTGAAGATATGGATATC